>SDBU01000709.1_pt1 | contig 47407 bp, 82 predicted proteins | sample 2277071 | NCBI WGS metagenome assembly SDBU01 (sample SAMN10397929, study PRJNA504765) | marine sediment metagenome | isolation source: marine sediment core GS08_GC12, 126 cmbsf | place: Arctic Ocean: Gakkel Ridge, Loki's castle | collected 2008
AAAAAAGTTCATCATCAAGCTGTTCAGCCTGAAGAGTGTAGCCATTCCACCCGCAGACCTGATCGTCGCCAGGCTCCGATCCTTGATCCTTCCAGACAAATTTATTCATTTCTGTCCTTTCACTTCTCCGGTCTCCGGTTTAATTCTTCCATGAGTTTTTCAATGAGGGCAGTCAGAAACTGATGAGCGTGTTCATTTTGATACATCAGGTGAACCATCTTGATAATGCCTTCAGCAAGGGATATTCCAGCGTTAGTTGGTTTTGTCATACTTCTTCATCCCCATCACACTTTTCGCACTGCGCACTTCCTTCGTTCCAGCACTCATCACAGATAAGAATGCCGCACTGAACACATACATGGCTTGCGATTTTATCACATCCTATCTCCTCACAATAAGTTTTATCCATCTTTCTGTCCTTTCGGTTTCGCCTTGATTGCCAGACAGTGCTTGCATCTCTGGTCAGTAGGGAGGGGATCGACGGAAGCAGTATTGTCCTGGTGCCAAAAATAGCCACAGAGTGAGTAATATCTTGAATTACCAAACCAAGTCCAAAGATGCTGTTTGGATCGCTTATATTTTGCAAACGCAGGTCTAACACGCCATTCAGGTTCATTGGTCTCCTTCTCTGCAGGCTCTTTACACGTGGCTATTGCTTCAGCAATCTCTTTTTGTGCTGCCTTGAGCATCTCGTCGAGATTATCAGCTATCCCCGCCATCTTTATAGCCATTGAGCCGGCGCCTTCAAGCCTAAGAGCATCGGGATCAGCAAGAAATTCAGCGACGTAATCTCGGCGTGATTGTTCTTCGTCCACCGGTTCATTTTTCATTGATCTTTTTCCTTGTAAAATTTGCGGAGTATTACTTAAATAACCCGAGAGCTTCGTCGAATTGATCCGCCCGAAGCTTCGAGACGTCTGTGATCTCAAAGTGCTTGACTATCTTGCCGTCAACGTGAACCATCATCATATCTTGCTGACGACCAACATCGTAAATTTGCTGTCTCTGTTCAGGCGTGATGAGATTATCGTCGCCCTCTGCCAACTTCTTATCCAAATCCTCTACCATGTGCGGCAATGATTTTTCTTTCTCAGCAAACTCTTTTTTGAGGCAACTTATTTCACCTTTTAATAGCTTTGGCATTGCTTCATTTAATAAACCCCTACAGATTTCCAAATCATTTTCAGTTTGGACGAGTCCAATCTTTTTAGACAAGTCATCAGATAAACTTGGCTCCGGCTTAGTTACTGTTCCTTTCGCCCACTCCGCAAGTTTACGACCGCATTCACGATTAATGGGCTTATCAAGCGGGAAAATATGTTTGTGCTGCTCTTGAAGTTTGATCGGAATTGGAATGCCTGGCTTATCGGGAGTAAGCGTGAAGGAGCAGGTCATCTCATAGGGTAAGTTCTTTTCACAGATCGGTTGCCATCCGATTGGAACGATAACCGTTTTTTCTTTTCCTTTAACCGTCTGCTTTTCCATCTTCACTTTTTCCTCAGCCCTGAAACAGAAGATAATGTGCATTCGGGATTGAAGAAATTTGTTGACGAACTTCTTATGTTCTGTCTTGGGCTTAACCCATGCCAACATATTGCAGGCTTGACGCTTCGTATAATCATTTCCTGCAATCCGATCAAGCTCTGCGTCATGGTATTCAAGCATTCCGCCAGTACCATTATGACCGTGTGATGCGCTATCAATAATACAAACCTTACACCCTGCCGCCTCAACAGCCATTATAGCATCAACATATCGCAGTGATGAAAACGGTTCCATAAAATCAATGTGTTGGAATTTGCCGAATATATCAGCGTAATGCAGTGCCCGCCTTCCCTCTGTGTCGATAAATCCGATCTTACTGACATCATTATTGACAATTCCCATTGCAATTTCAAGGGCTGTATATGTCTTGCCGGAGCCACTCGCTCCCCCTAATCCAATATTAAGAAACACACCTTCCCTGATTGCCGGCTTAAGATGGAAGCTCATCGAACATCTCCTCCTTTAATAATTCCTGTTCATGCTGATACAATGCCCATCCTGGAGCATCAGCGTAATGGATTAGATTGCCATATCCGTCCCACTTATCCGACTGAAGGCACTGATTCCAAAGTTTAACCGCCTTCTTCACATTACTTCTGCCAATGTCAAGCAGGGTTTCAGACGGACTTATCAGCGAACAATCGTAAGGCGGAGTATTCTCCTGAACAAGGAATACAAATGTTGCATTGACGGTGAAAAGCTGATAGATACCATTGAGATAGAAAGCCACCTGCATCAGATTATCCATGATATGGCTTTTGATCCAGTATTCCGGTGAAGCGTTGGTGGTGGTCTTATAATCCACTATGGTTCTATGCTCATTTGTCAATAGATCAACCCGCCCTCGACACCAGATACCGTCCTCTTGCCAGATTAAAGTTTGCTCAGGCTTGCCGATAAGGAATGTTCCTGCAAGCTCCGTTGTCTCAATGAACGCCTTAGCCACCTCAACCATCCGCCTGACAACGATTTCCTCTTTTCGCAACACCGGAATCAGCCCGTTTTTGTAAGCCTCTGCTTTTGCCTCTTGTGCAACTTTGGTTCGGTAGCTATCAGCATACGATCCATCCTCATTCAAAATAACTGCCAGTGTAGCAGCGTCACCTTCAAGTAGAAGGCTATGCGCTGCGCTGCCGGGATCAAATATCCGTCGATGCTCTTCCTTGAAATTGGGATTAAGGCGAGGATGCTTGATCCAAGCGTGGTGAGGTGATCGGCTGAGTAGAGTTTTAGCGATGCTTGCCGACAATGAAGGAGTTACGCAGGGATCAGTGTGGTATTGATCTCCAGATATAGTATAGATCCCGGGTTTTGTAATTACCGCGGGATCAGATTTCTCCTTGCATTCGCTAAAGGGAAGATCATCCTCGAGGGACTTTTCGGATTTGTTAATTATTTCTCTCATTCTCTGTTATCCTTTTTGATTTGACCATCTTCAAGCACGACTCCGACCTCGCCGGTCTCGTCAAGCTTTTCGACAATAACCATACATCCGTGTTTCTCCGCCGTCTTTGCCATCCGCTTGAGCAGCTTTGATCCTAATCCCGAACCGGAAGGAACAAGAACGAATGGAAGCTTATGACTGCTTCTGCAGGCAATCTCAACACAGACGTCAAGGAACTCGCCCTCTGACGCTCCGCCGTACAAAGGCTGACCATTAAGGGTTACAATCCCATCACCAAAGGACATGTCTTCGACCGGAAACTTTGCCTTTAGGAGTGCATCAGCTCCTACTCCATCAATTCTGTCCATATCCCTGGAAAAACCATCGTACTTCTCAGTTACTCCATTCAATTCGACAGATGTTTGTTTGATGTTATCCCGATGCCTGACAAGCCGGTTAGTTTCTTCAGCGGTTTCAATTTTAGTATTGATTGCTTCGATGTTGGGAATTTTGGGAAATTCTTCAAGCTCTTTCTTGTCACGAGATATTTGAGCGTTTTCGTCTGGTATTTTGGCTTTAATGTCTTCAATCTGTTGCCTGAGTTCTCTTATTTGCTCATTATATCTATCAATACGAGCCTGCGAATCCTCTGCGCTTCCCGAAACATCATTCCATCTGCTTTGTAAGTCAAAGGCTTTCTGTATTTTCTTATTCAGTTCAGAGACGGACACTTCTCCGTCCGGCAGATTAGCAGGCAAAACCTCAGCATCTTTCAATGCCTGAAGATGACCTTTCAGCCGTGTAACATCTTGACCAACCCTTGTACGCTCCTTATACAGTTCATCTTTTTTAGACTTAAGTTCATCTAAGTCAACATCAAGATCAACTGTTGGGAGTATTAACTCGTACAAATCCTGATTATTCTTCACGTGAAAGAGACTCAGCGGGTCAACCATTTTTCCCCGAAGGCTGTCAAGAATTGCCATCGGGGTATCAGTTATACTCTTACTCTTGTCGCTTCTCGTTACGGTCAGACCGGCGCCTTTGCCGAATACCCTCCTGAAATGAAGATCGTCAATCTCTCCGTCAATCGGAGCATTCTCGATGTCAATTTCAAGAATGGCTTTCTGTTGACCGCTCCTGACAGGCTTTCCTGTAACCTGCCTACCTCCTTCAACGGCAACCTTCATGGCTTGCAGGAAAGAAGTCTTACCCTGTGCTTGATCTCCGGTTACCATTATAAGATTGTCGTTCTCATCGAACACTAATTCAGCGTAAACTATCCGCTTGTAATTCTCCGCAGAGAATCTCGTTATCCGTGTTTTCTTGTCACTCATTGGTTCTCCTTTTCCAGTTTGTCACAAATTCCGTCTGCTATATAGATTGCTCTGTCGATAATTTCGTCAATCGGTATGCATAACTCTTTCTCACGTCCAAAGGAAGCGGATGTTAATCCCGTTATAGCCGCCTTGATGAAAGCCTCCCTCTTGGTGAGTCCGGTATTAATTGCTGATGTTTCCGACCACTCAATTATACTCGGATACGCCGGATCGTTTCTGTCAAAGCTCATTCTTTCTCATCCCCCACAGTTACGCCGTAATCTTCAAGTTGTTTTTTGTTCCTGGAGAGTTCAATCCTTGTTATCGATAAATCCTTTTTAAGCTTTTCCCGTCGATAATAGAGATCACTCACCTTTGGGCTGTCCTCTAACTTCACTTCTTCCTCCCTATTGTTAATACTATCTGCCTGTGTCCTCGATAGGCTTGATCCCATGACGAATAGCGATTGAACTGCTGATCGTATTTACCGCCGAACACTTTAGTTTCAAACTGATCGTTCCAGCCCAGAAAGACCGTACTGACCAGAACTTTGCCTATCCGTGTTCTGTCAACTTCCCTTGACGAAAACCTGTACCATCGTTCCCACTCGTTGAAGTCTTGGCAGGGAACGGGTTTCTGATCTTTCAGGATGCATCTCATGAAGCCGATGCCTGTTGTTTCTTATATTCTTCAGCAAGCGTCCAGTCAAATGTTTTCTGCGCTTTGAAGTCAACAAAACTCGGATGCTTCGGTACAGGCACTCCTTCGCCATAAAGGTGCTCCAGCGAGACTTCCGTTATGCTGATCAACTCGAAAATGGCAACCGGAACTTCGTCCCCGATCTCCACCCATCTGAGAAATTTAGCTTTAACCGTCATCGTTCTTCCTGTCTCTTAAAAACCACCTGCCTTCATTCGTTATCTCATACCCCTTTGAACACACCAATCCTTTGGATTGCCAAACAAGTCCAAGCCTCACAAGCTTTTTTAGTCTCGAACAAGCCCAAGCGGAAGCCCAACTACGTTGTTGATTTCCAACCGTTAAACCTATTTCCGTTGATCCTACAACACTATTGAAGCCTCGAAGATATTCGAGTATTTTTATTTGCCACTCTGTTAATTTGATTTCACTCATCCTTCTTCCTCTCTTTAGGGAAAGTGATCTCAATATCGTGCTCTTCGTCGATGTAGTCCTCGTCGGGATCGGGACAGATACGACGGAAGTTTGGAACATACGGTCTCCGGAGGCTCTCGTCGTAATTAGGTTCAGGGGGTATGTTCATTTCGGTACCTTTTTCTTGAACTCCTCTATCAGTTCCTCAAGACTCTCTGCACAATCCCCCATTGCGTAAGCTGCTTCATAATTATCACCTGCGCAGTTTGGTTCAGTCCACTCAGCTACGAGCTTTTCGAGAGCTTTTATTATTTCTCGCTTATTCATTTCATCCTCACCATTCTGGCTACTCGCTTGACTTCGGCGTGTGTCCATCTACCGACCTCTTTGGAATTCCAACTCTCGAAACGGAACCAGCCGTTGAGGAGTTTGAAGCCAATGATGACAGCCATTCCGCCGATGATTATGTTAGCGATTGTTTGCATCATTTTATGAACTTTTTTACATAATTCACAAAACTAATTTGTTCTCCATATCTATTGAAACTTCTTTGACTGAAAAAGTCACGTATTGCATCTGGCGAAATACCATGACTTCTGAGATATTCACATACGGGCGTGTAATTAAAGACCGCATGGAGGGCTTCCATTTGCTTTTCATTTTCAAGTGTAATGGTTATCTGAAGTGGTTCAAACTCCGGCTCTTCCCATGCGTCGTAAGGCACGTCAACGCCTAAGCATTTGCTGTGCTTGCTCCAGTAGTCAGTGTGTCTTCGGGGGTGTTCCTCGAAGTTTAACAGTTTCTCTTTAGCAAGTTCCAAACTGTCTAAGTTTCTAACGACACACCCGTTTGTGTATCTCCACTGGTGCGTGGGGAGATGGTAAGATAGATTTGGCTTATTCATTTTTACGTACTCCTTATGAATTTGATGTAGCCTGTTGGCGTTATCGGACAGAATAGGCATCGTAAGTTATCCTTATAGACGCACCTGACCTGCGGAGCTGAGTAGGAACTGTGTGGAACCTTCAGGATACCCCGCAAGCCCAAGTACGTCGATTTGTTTTTGAATTGAATTCATGTTCCACACAGTTTGAATTGATGAACGATGTCTAAAGATAGTCATATCGAGATATGTTTGTCAAGTGGAAAATTCAGTTTTTCGCACGAAAACACGCCGAAAAGCGGAAGTTGGCTTGTACCATTGTCTTACGATACGTATATTCAGAATAATTTATGATGTTAAGTATAATTAACAAGTTTCATTGTTTACCCTTCCTGCGTAAATGTCCTCCAGAATTGGCACGCTTCTTTAATTTGTGTATGAGCTCTTTCCAGAATGGGCTTGGCTTGAAGTGAGGAACGCAACTCTGATAAAATTTCAGGTTTTTAGCTGCCTTGTTCATTTCACTTCCACTCAACTTTTTCGATTGCTGTATGTGCTACAAGCTGGGCTTTCATTAACTCAGTCATGCTTTGGCACGATAAGACCAGCTTACAAGCTGCGTACAAGTCCATCGCCGCTCGCTGTATCTGACGCCACTCGCCGAAAGTGGGATGGTCAGGTACGAGGAATCCCTCCCGCACAATCGTTTCCGGTGTTATGGTCGATCCGTACAGCGGATGATGTTCGTTGAGCATATTGAACAGCGGGAACGCCGCACCGTCCGGCACTTCCTGATAGCCGATGAATTTAATGTCAGTGTCAGGCATTGTCAGCCTCCTTGTTAGCCTCTTTGCAGAACGCCTCTGCTGCTTCATGGCTTAGGAAAAGAGTATCGGCGTGATGAATTTGACCGCTTCCGATTCCTGTTTCAAAACACATATATCCCTCCTCGTACTCTGCTGTTTGATTTCCGAAATTATCATAAATTTCATCATCAAAGCCTGTTCTTTCAGCACGTGAGCGGGTTCGTATTTCGCCGATTGTTAATGTGCGCTCAACAACCCACTGACGTTGTGTGTTTTCCCTGTGTCCTTTTCTGCCGTAACACTTTGGACAAGTGATAGCCTCGCCATTTTTAGCCGTCAGTTCACCTGTTCCTTCGCAAAATTTACAGTCAAAGAAAATGTATACCATTTTTCGGGAACACGCCCAAACCTTGTCATCGAAATCGAACTTTGTTTCAATCTTCATTGTCTCTACCTCCCTGCTTATTATCCCCCCGTTGCGCTCGGCAAGGTCAATTAAGCCCAGCCGAGCAGCCGACGTAACGCTCTGTTTATTTTTCAGCGTCGTCGGTTAATCTAATTAAACCCTTCAATAAACTTTCGCATCTCAGCAGGTGAATCAAGATGTCCATTGATCTTCAGCATCATTCCCAACTCCATAGCGGAATGACCTGCTGTCTCTTTGTGCTTGCCGAGATCAGAGCACATTGAAGCATAGGCATTAGTTAGATCGCCTGCATCAACGTATTCTATCGCTCGTTGTTTACACCAAGCTAAATGATCTTCCCTTGTTGTCATTTCAACCTCCTGTGTTTGTTTCACTGCCTATCAACAGCGTTGAGCTTGCAGGTGGATTGAACCGTACACCCTTAAAGGCTGTCCTGCAAGCTGGGGTGTTATTTGGCAACTGGCTTGTAGGTAGTTTTTTGGATTATCACTTCCTCAACTTCACAAACCGATGAAATATCGAAGTCTAAATCCATGTCACTGGGAGAATCGTCACCTGTCATATGAAACCAATTAAATCCTATCTTCATTCCATTGATTTCCGTGACATTAAATTCGTCTTCATACCACCGATGTTCGCCGGTTATTTCGGTGTATATTATCTTTCCCCCTTCCGTGAGAATCTCCGCCACGTCACGCGGGTTATCCAGATTCATAGGATAACTCTCCTTGTCACAAAACGCTTGTAGATGTGATTTGATTTTTTCGTTCATTTTCTTTCCTCTCTTTAATTGTACTGCCCTTTGCAGCGTTTCTTAATCTTTGCAAAAGTTCTGAACTCCGACTACACGAGAATCTATTGCTCCGGAATCTATCAAGAGTTTATCTTTTCTCCTTGCTTCAAGTAAAGATTCTGTGGGTCGCCTTAGACAGTTAGGATTAGGAATATGCCATCTGCCGCAAATCCTGCAATAATCCCCACCGTCTCCATGATACGCTTTCATTTCACTTCCTCTCTAATTAATTGATGTTTGAGCGCCGTCGGTTAGTCTGTCCTGCTAATATCCTCTCAGGAATGAGATGTAACCTAATCCCAATGTGATATAATGTCCACGTGGGTCTGGTATTGTCCTATCCTTTTTTAGTGTCGGTGTCCAGAAGTGAAACCAAAAACCCTGCCTGCCAATTCTGCTGGCATAATTAACACCTCTGAATTTGAAGCGGAATAAATATCTTCTCTCGCCGTACCAGTGGCAGCCACTCCACCACCAGCTCAGTCGGTACCACTGCAGTCTATGTTTGCCAGTTAGCTTCACTTGCGCACCTTCTTTCCGCCTCATAGCCCCACATCGAAATAAACCAACCGTCACGGAACTGACTCTCACCCATTTCAAACAATTTCCGATCAATCCTGAAAAGTCGATCTTTCTGTTGTGGATGTGGAATCATCACAGATTTTTGAGTTCTCTTCACAATCTTTCGCTTGTAATTGCAGCCGCCAAGACGTGAGAGATGAATGTAAGCATATTCTGACATTTCAACCTCTCTTTAATTTGATTCAGCTAACTTGACAGCAAACATATCGCAAGGATCATCTTCACCGTTGCGGACAGTGAACCCATGATTATTTGCTTCCGCTTCTAATACCTCAAGGAATTCAGTATCCTCTTCAGCTTCCTTCACCGTTACATTAGAACGGGCATAAGGCATGTAATACTTGCTGGAGGGCATAATATCAAATACTCTTCCCAGTTCTACCCAGATACAGCCCTCTTCATCAATCATTTCAGGATCGCTCTTTAGCGATTCAAACTCTGATCGAATTGCTTCCCAGTTAAATTGATTTTCCATCGTACTCTACCTCTTAATTTGATTAACTATTAATTACTGATATGGGTTTACGTCCTAAATAAGTTAGACACGATCCAAGTTCTTTTGTCCGACAATCAATATCCTCCATCCGCCTCAAAATTCCTCGCTGAGTCCTGCGAATTAGACATTCATTTAGTAGTCTGAATACCAATCCCTTTCGTTCCTTTTCGAGTCGATAGTATTCGTTATCTAAAGTTTCTGTTTCCATTGTTAACCTCTCTTAATTGATTTATTTGATAATTCCAAGTTATCTCTTGGAATATCCTCTCTGATCTTCTCTCTGTAGAGCCGCCGGTGTAAAACCTCTGATTTTCCCTTTCCACGCAATAGTTCCTGAAGATTGCCAAAGTCCATTGATACATATCCTCCTCGAGTCGTCAATGAAATGATCCGGTACGGAAGAGGGATTGCGGAATTGTAGAAAAGTTATTGTATGAGAAAATGATTTAATGCTGAACGTCCATGCTTGCCCGTATTGCAAGCTCAATTCTTTAAGCCGCTCGATTAATGACTTTTCATCTGCAATAGTTTCTGTGATCTTCATTTCAACCACGCTTGATTTCATTGGAGTCGATCCAGCATTGATTGGTGTAATCATAACCGACATAGTGCGCCCTGGTGATAGCGCCATGAATGTTCAAGGCTGCTAACTTGTCAATACACTCCTGACAAGTGATAAGACCAGCGCCCCACTGTTCTAAGATTTCCTTCATTGCAACCTCTCTAATTAATTGATGTTTGAGCGCCGGGCGGAATCGAACCGCCCGAACTCCAAGCGGCGCTGGGTTAGTTGTTCTCTTCCCCGCCATGAGCTTCAATCGCATCTATCAACCATTTCAAGTCCCTCTCTACCTGTTCGAAATCAACAAGGTCATACCAGACTCTAATTTCAGTTGATAAGGGACGATTATCATTTTTGAGGGTGATAAGAATTTCCCTATCGCCTCGCTCAAAGTGATAAACTTGATATTTCACCTGTTAACTCCTTTTAATTTAATGAGGAATAGATAAAATTTCATTCTCCAATACGTTAACTTTAATACTAAGAGATTGAGAACACGCCTATAATTCAGTTTTCTTAATTCTGGGTTAAGCCAAGTCTTGAGTGGCAACCATTTTGATGTCAGATGTTTAAGGCAATAGCCGCTTGGTAAATCCTCAATAACATCAATACCCCAGATATAAGCCTCTTCAAGTTTTCTCTCAACTTGAAGGATATGATTTTTAAGATGTACCTCAAGAGACATTATCAGAAATCTCGTTTTTACAAGAAACCTTCACCACCCTCTCTATTGTCGGTAATACTCCTCGACTATTAGGACGGAATTTAATCCAATGCAAACTCACTCTTCCGTCTACTTTTGTGTGTCGCAATGTTACTTCATTACGATCATATTTGATTTCTGTACTCATTGTCAACCTCTCTAATTAATTGATGTTGTTAATATTTAGCAAATTACAGGTCTATTATTGTTAAAGCAATTTGTAACAGTGCTCCAGCAAACCTCAAAACTTCCGCTGATATATTTACGCCCTGTGCTTAGGGAATAAATGAAAGGTGTTACTCTTACAAACTGTAAATGACTTCCGCTTATTTTACCCAGATAGATTTTGCCGCCTAAGTTTACCTTAATGTCCGGCAAATCACTCTTGATCTTTTCCTCTGTCCAATCCATGATAACCTCTCTTAATTTGATTGTTGTTATATAAGACATACAGCTATTACTAACGCCGCTAACTGCATTGATAATATCATAGTACTCCATATTATCTGCCTCTTCAGCCCGTCAATTGCCTCCACAATCTCTGGTATACCCATTATACTCTCCCTGTAGTAAGACTATTCAAGCAACCGGAAATACCAGCAAGCTTATAAGCCTTAAATTCGATGTCTGTTAACGCTGCACGTAAAGCAACATTGATCCTTGACCTCAATCTTATAATCCGATGTTCGGTTGCTTTTATAACCGGATGTTCCCACGTTATACGATGAATTAAATGTACTCGCTCCAAGCGTGATATTAAGGTACAAGCCCTTTGTGATGGGTTCCAGCCTTCCTCAATCAACTCCCAAGCCTTATTATTAAGCTTGATTTCCGCTTTTAATTTCCTGTTCATTACAACCTCCAATTAAAAGCCGTTAATCTCTTCAGTGCTGGTTACGGCTTCTACCAGCAGACAGGGCTGATAACAACCCTGTTTCGATTGTGAATTAATCGTGTTTAGATGTTGACCATATTATCGCAATCACGTCCGAAGGTGATAATCCTAACCTTTGATTTTTCTTGTCAGCGCAATCCTGTGCGAGTTCAAAATCAGTTCCCCACGTCCAATCGGTGGGATGAACCTTATGGTCGTTTTCAACAGCTATACAGGGAACAAACTCACCACTGACAATGTCTTTTCGCACATAATAACAATGTCTTGCTTCCATATTAACCTCCATTAAATAAAAAGCCGGTCAAGTCCTCTGATATGCTGCAAAGCGTATGTTCGAGAAAATGACCGGCTTTAGCCGTTCGCTTTGCAGTTTGAATTTCACCCACTAAGATAATGAAAGTATCTTGGCTTGTCAATACCCTCAGCATCATTTATCACCTTAATTTCACTGAAATCGTGTAACTTGTGATATAGCCTTGTAATAAAACAGTGAAAAAGATCGTGTTTCAGAAACTTTAATTGCATTAAGGTAAAATGAACACTTGACAACGGTGAGAATAATGATTATATTCAGGGCAATAAAGTAAACTCAGGATATTTTACAAGCGGGCTGGGATAGTGCTGAAAACGTCAAACAATTCCGAAAGTGTGCGTACCACAAAAAGTAAGCGAAGCGAGTGGATCAACAGATCTCGTCCCGTAACAATCACTTTAATCCTTTGCTTTCCTGACAAGGAACCAGCATGATACCACCAAGAGAGAATGTTATCCGGTTTGCAAGTAAAGTCAGATATAAGGCAGTACATCAATGAATACTACTTCATCCCCTTATATCTTCTTTCACTTATTGATACCGTCGCTCGTACCATACACTGCCACATTGACAGGAGCATGCCATAATGGCAGACATTGGCAGTAACTTAGGGATATAACAGGAGTAAATGATGAATACTATTGATACAACAGCACCAATCAAGTACAGGTTGATTAAGAATGTATCGGGCAAGCCCATTAAGGAGGGTGGTTTCATCCTTGCTGATGAGGTAGAGGAAACGGGTGTAACATTGACGGTACCACAGCCTAAGCCGGTGATTAACAGCGCACGTGATGCGCATAGCAGAGGATGTGATGGATAGCAAGCAGCACGCTAAGGACACAATAGCAGAGAATGAACAGCAGTTCAGTCAAGCAGCATGGGATGCATACAGGCTTGAGCGTGAAGTCAACCGCTTGCGCTGGGCTATTGCAGCTGGTGATGTTGACTACACCCCCCCCTGCATGGAAAAAGAGAGGGGGAGGGGGAGGGAAAGTGACGGAGAGAGTAAGGGATTGTTTAAGTAAGGTTACTTCCATTACGGAGACAAAAAAAGACTTGACTTCACCAGTTTATATCCTTATATTGGCTTTGTACACCTGGGATGAGCATATGACCATGAAATGACCATCTGCCTAAATAGCTTGTCTACGAGGGGTGTACCGGATGGTCATTTTACATATTGGGGTAGAGATGAAAACAATTACACTAACTCGGGGATTTGAAGCCCTGGTTGATGACGGGGATTATGAATGGTTGTCAAACCACAAGTGGCATGTGCAGCAGGGGAAGTATACCACCTATGCTGTTACAAAGATTAATGGATATGTAGAGAGAATGCATCGTTTGATTTTAGGGATCATAGGCAAGCATGAATTTGAAGGAGATCACATCGACTTTGACGGGCTGAACAACACTCGTGGGAATTTAAGAATCGCCACCAGTCAACAGAATAACTTCAACCGCCGGAAGCGTGCTAACTATAGTGGAGAGCCATGTAGCAGCCGATTTAAGGGTGTGTCCTTCAACAAAGAAAAGAATAAATGGACTGCTCGGGCTCGCCTGAATGGCAATCTTACCCACCTCGGATATTTCAAAGCCGAAGAGGATGCGGCTATAGCATATAATGAATTTGCTATCAAGCATCATGGCGAGTTCGCATTATTGAATAACCCTACCTACGGTACACAGGAGAAAAAAGGCTTAAGATGTTAGTAACTGAACATATAATTCGGGTTCCGGTGGGTGACGGCGGTGCTGAGATGTTGCTTGTAGCGGCTGCGGCTGAGATGACTCTGCAATACGGGAATTATATGGGTGCGGTATGCATGTATGGGATACGAGTGATTGGCAATGATTGGGATAATTTTACCGTCCGTCAGGAGGCGATATTAAACGATCCGGTAAATTTTTCAGATTAGGGGTGATAATGGAATCAATAAACTTTTTTTTCGTTGATAATGGGTGTGAAAACGAAACGGGCGCAGCGAGTATGTTTTTCCCATCGGTTGGTCACTGGAGATCAAGATACTCGTTTGTGTTACGATTTGATCTGGTCAGTTTATGGTTTCGGATAAGACCTAATCCGAGACGCACAAAATACTGGCTATATAACGGGGGCGGCTTGCCAATTCCTTGCTGGAAGTTTGAATATGGTCGGTGGGGGTTAAAAAAGCACGGCATTACTAAACTTCGTTACTCAAAGTTTACGGATGTTATCGACGATTTCAATTCGAGGTGAATGATCAGCAGAAAGAGTGAAGCCCGTGCCAATAAGACCTCGTGTGATAGGTGTGGTGGGATATGGATGCCACGCCTGACCTTCTTCTTCGATGTGTGGCTTGCAGCAAACCGGAAGCGTATCAGGTTTCGCCTCTGCCCGTATTGCTACGAAAAGATGCAGGAATTGATTGACGGCGATGCCGAACGACACGATGAACCAACATGGATACCGAACAGTGAACGTGATCCCAAAGATTACCGACATGAGGAGATATTAGATGTGTATAAGAATTAAGACTTAGTTCATAAAGGGGCATAATCTGCCGGTTTTGCCTCTCTTTATGTCATATATGCGGCAATATTTGCCGCTTTATTCAAACAGTTTCAAGTTAAAGTTCGTAGAATCTATTTAGATGGGGGGGGAATCCCGTCTGAAGGTGGAAATGCTTAAAGGCGGGATTCTTCTGTTTAACCCATTTATCTTTAAGGATGTAACATGATTTTTGAAATCATTAACGCAGTAATTCTCGTGGTAATACTGTTTTTTCTCATGAGAATGGTTGCTGAGACGCAGCGTGTTTCCCGAACAATATTCTATCTGGCGGATAAGATTACGAAGATCGCCGAAGAGAAGGTTGTTGTTCAAAATAGAGATCGACCTGATCTCAAGATTGTTCTTCCGTCAGCATCAGTTGGCGGATTCAGTGATGCTGAATTGAAGGACGAGGAAGATTTGGATGGGTTGCGGGAGCAATTAAAACAGATGGAAGATGAGCAGAAAGATAATAATCACCCCTGAGATGATAACTGCCATGTGTGGGGCTATCATTGATTCGCCGAAGAATTTTGACATTGCCACTCGTGTTGGCGTAAGTGTCGATACTTATAAGTTTTGGGTAAAAGAAGGTAAAGAACTTGCTGTCAAACATGAAGAAGCAGGAACTGATCCGGTCGATGAGCATGAACGAAATCTGATCGAACTCCACAATCGCTCACAGGGAGCACATAGGATATTTCGTAATCGGCATATCAGTAATATAGAAAAAGCAGGGGAGATTCCCAAACACTGGGCGGCATCAAAATATATGCTTGAGCGGTACTATCCTGAAGATTTTGCCCAGAAGCCGGAGGATGCTGAAAAGGATAAGTCTACCATGCCGACGATAATTATTAACACGGCACGGAATATAACTTCTGAAACCATGCAGAGTAAGCATGTGGAAGTAAGGATAATCACTCCACAGGAATTGGAGGATAAAAGAGGTAAAGTTCAGAACGTCGACGATGAGGTGGAGGTTATTGAAGCCGAACTCGTCGAAGTGCCTGAAGCTGACTAATTCACGAATAAGCCATACACAAAGGGGGGAACATGGCTGCTGTAAGAAGACTTGCCCTAAATCTTGGAATGGGCGGCGGATGGTTCGAAACATCCGATAGCGAACTTGTCGCTGCGAATGCGACAACCGATGCCGACTGGACGGAAACGCTTGGTCGGAAGGCAGATACTGCCGTCAACGTGATTGGTACAACCGCTTCGATCATGGCGTATATTAAGGGCTTGATTGCTGCTGTGGGTAGTAAGGTCAGAAAACAGACTGTAAGTGCTGCTTCTACTGCTTGGACTCAGGCGGCACATAAACTATTCACTGTAACAGGAACAGTTAAAATCAAGTCCATTATCGGCATCTGTGATATAACACTCGTCGGTGCTGGAACTCTTGAGGTTGGTATCGCTGGCAATACTGCTTGTCTGCTTGCTCAGATAGCAGATGCTGAAGATGTAGATCAGCATGATATTTGGGCTGGACGTGATACAGCCACTCATGCCAGTAAACAGGCAGTGGGTGAATCAGAACCGGACTTTATCAAGGATACTGATATTGATCTCGTTGTAGGAACTGCGAATATTACAGCGGGTCAAATCACATTTGTCATTGACTGGGAGCCTGAATCTGACGGTGCCACTCTTGTTGGCGCAACTTGGGACTAAGGAGAAACCATGAAAATTAAACTATTTATTCTCGTACTGTTAGCCTCCCTGATGTTCGCAACTCAGGTTGAGGCAGTAAGAAACAGTGAAATCAAGACCGTCGTTGATGCCAATAGTACGCTATTAGTCGCAACATTAACAAATGCTACTGGCGAGATTGATACCACACTTGAAAACACATTAGGTGGTGTGGCTGATCTCGTTACTGACATCGGCGGCTGGTCAGCGTGGGATACTACCATTATCAACTTCGGAGAGGCTGCCTGGCTGGATGTAGGATATAGTCAATGGCTTGACATCCCGTTGGGCAGTGTCGAACTGGAAGTAGCATTTTATTGTTCGACAAGTGTTACTGTAACCAGTACTGACACATTAAACATTACCGATAATGGTGGTACTGTTCTTGGTTCATGGTTGGGGGCTGATATAGATGCCAGTGAATGGTTATCTCCCGTGCTTGGTGTAGGCAAAGACGCATATCCTTATACCCTCGACTATTGGCGTGGTAATGTATTGCACGGTGTGTTCGCCATTGAGTTGAACGGCGTAATAGATGACCATGTGTTTACTGCCGGGATTATCATAGTCTGCTGGCGCTACCGAGACGCACCGTTCTTTAAGGGAGGGACAGTAACCAGTGGGAATGGTGGATAGCAGGACGCTGAACCTGTAATTTCATAAAGGGGGGAGTGCGGGCGATTAAGACCCGTCTCCCCCAACAATGTTGATGCAAATGGAATTTACTAATTTTGAATACGATATTGATAAAACCCCACAGCAAGGTAATTTCATATTTTCCGAGTCGAGGTATCCTGGCTACTGGGGTGGATTTGCCAATGGTAAAACATTTGCGCTCTGTTTACGGGCATGGTTGCATTCGCTGAAATATGCCAATAACAGAGGTGTTCTTTGCAGAGCCCTTGTCAAGGAATTAAAGGATACGACGAGGCACGAGTTCTTTCACATGATTGGCTGTAATGAGACGACAATTTCAGAACATCCGTGGGTTGATCGCTGGTCAGGTCAGGAAAACTACCTGAGACTTATTAACGGATCTGAAATCTATTTCCGTCATCTTCAGGATGAGCAGGCATTGGCTGCATTGCTTTCGTTGTCAATCAGGTGGTTCGGTATAGATCAGGCTGAAGAAGTGCCACGTGAGGCATTCCTGACCCTTATTTCACGCATTGGACGAACCGACATTGATACGCAGACCGGAGAGAAGCTACCGCCAGCATGGGGAGCTACTGTCGGCAATCCTGCTGGTCATAACTGGAATTGGGAATACTGGAAGAAGAATGCTGATAAGGACGGGTATTCAATGGGCGGGAAGTTCCACCTTCAGGAAGCAACATCCTTTGAGGGCCCGTTTGTAACGCAGGAATATATCGAATCACTGCGTGAACTTTATTCCGATAGATGGTATAAGCGGTATGTGCTTGGATCATGGGAGGCTGATGGTGGTCGTATTTATGATGAATTTACTGAGCGTACCCATGTAATTGATCCTGTCCCAATCGAAGATGCGTGGAAGATGGGGCTTGGTATTGATTTGGGCTACAACCATCCGACAGCGGTAGTGTGGGTTGCTATTGACTATGCTGGCAACTGGATCGCTTATGATGAGCATGTTGGTACTGAAATGTTGCCGATGGATCATGCTCCGATAATGAAGGCAAAGGGGATACGGAGAGATGACGGCACGAGACTCACTATTTATGCGCCGCACGATGCTATGAACCGCAACCCTATTACAGGAACGAATTTACAACGTGCTTATTACGATGAGGGAATATATCTGAATGTAGGCAACAAGATGAGTCCTGTTGTCAGGATACAGCGCATAAAACAGCAGATGCGAATACGTCCCAACGTGATAAATCCATTTACTGGACAGATGGGATCACCGAAGTTCTTTATAACTAAGAATTGCCCAAAGACTATTGAAAGTTTATTACTCTACAAATGGAAAGAACTGAAGCCAAGCGAAGAGGGTAAGCGTGAGCAGCCGGATGAAGTGGTTAAGGTAAATGATGATCCTGCCGATGCGTTGGGATACTGGGCTATGGGTGCAATGGCGAGGATACGTCCTGTAAGGGAAATACCGAAAAAGGACATTATGTTTTCAATTCAGGATATTATAAAACAAGACTTACTTGGTGACGAGAAGTATTATGAACATCAGTACAACTGAGTAACACAGGGGGGGGGGATGGCTGACGAAACAGCTAAACATACCGATCATGTAAAGGAGTTCTACCGCACAGGTAAGCTTCCCAAGCCTACTCCGGGTAATGCTCAAGAGATAGCGGAGATAGGTTATGCCCTGTTCAAGCACTGTCAGGATAAATATCGTCAGTGGTGGAAGGCAGGGGATGAGGATCGTCGTTACTATCGTGGCGAAAACCCCAATAAAAAGCCCACCTACAAGTCAAACGTATTCGATCCGGAGATAGCTGTTGTCGTCGATACAATGCGTCCACGCATTATCGACTCCATAGCGCAAGCCGACATACTGCCCGTTGAAGGGGAACAGGCAGATCAGGCTATGGCATTGGGACAGCGTATTGAATTTGCAGAACGTCTCAGTGGTATGCGTAAGCAGAAAAAGACCATTGTAAATGACGTACTGACTGAGGGCGGTTCTATTATCAAGATGTTCTCCAATGTCAGTGCTCATCGCTTGCGACCTCGCCGTGTGATGCGTGAACCTGAAGCAGATAGTTTCGATACCGCTAATTATATCATAGATCACGTACTCACCACAGTTGCCGATACGGTTATTGAGTTCGGCAAGAAAGCGAAAAAGCTCAAGGCTACATTCAGGGAATTTGAGGCGGATGAAGGTGCTCCATCGGGCCCTCCATCAGTAGGCTCAAGTTCTATAATGACAACCAGCTTTGCGCCTGTCGGTGAAACATCGCCTATCAATCGTTACGCCTCCACGCAGTACACTGAGGACTTTATGGCTGCGGAGCGGGTGTTACGGATTGAACTGTGGGTGCGTGATAAGACTACGAGAAAAGAACCGGCAGAGATATTTGAGAATGAGCGTTCCGGTGCGAAAATGGCGACAAAGTTCTATGATGTTCCTGTTTATCCGCATGGCAGGGTTATCAATTTCGGCGTGGGTGTTAATGAGGATGGCACTGATAAGGACGGCAAGTCCAATGTGATGCTGTTGATGGATAGGGAAAATCAGTTCAAGCGGTTATATGAGCAGACCGGCAGATTTCCTTTCGTTGAAATACTTGCTTATCCGACAAACGAGGTGTGGTCTCAATCAGTGATAAGACCGTTGATACCATTACAGAATGCACTTAACGACGCATGGAATCAGACGCTTGATAATGTCGGTGTTGTTAATAGTCCCAAGAAGATTATTCATGGTCAAGCAGGAATAAAGGAAGGACAATTAAAGAATAAGCCCAATGAAGAAGTAATACTTCCTGAAGGAAGTGATCTTCCCCCAGATCAAGCTATGGTGTGGTCAAAGATACCGCCTGTCGTACAGCACATGATACCTGTTATCAGGGAGATAAAGGATGCGATGCGCAATGCTTCGGGTGTGCGTGATGTGTCGAGGGGTGAGACGCCAGGCAGTGTTACGGCTGCATCGGCAATACATCTCCTGCAGGTTAGGGCTGAGAATAGAACATTACTGCGGGCTGAGGATATATCGGACGGCATGGAACAGGTAAAAGAAGGATTGGCATATGTAGCTCAGGACTTCGATCAGGATGTGATGCAGATACCGGACGACTCCCGTGATAGTGAAGAGCAATTCACTAAGTATGATCCCGCCAAGTCAAAGAATATTACAATCAGGGTAGTGGGAGTGAGGCGTAAAGGAACAGCCGAAGTGGTTGAAATCCTGCAAGCCGTAGCACAGATAGAGACTACGACAGGACTTGGTGAACTGGTACTGATGTACGATGAAGATCCACGAATGCACAAACTTTTTTTGGACTTAAAAGCAAAGAAGGATGAAGCAGCGCAGGCGGCGGCAAAAGCGGAGGCTGATGCAGAACATGCAAAGGCATTCGCCGTCGAGGGAGTGCGAGCCGACGCAACCGTTCAGGCTGCTAAAATAGCGGCTGAAGCTACTAAGGCTTCGGCTGCAAGTCGTAAATCAAACGAAAAGGGGTAAGTGAATTGGTCACACAAAAGGAAACCAAAGAGAAAACTGATAAGCCTTCTGAAGTAGAGGATACTCCGCCTGAAATCGAAAAGGCGGAAAAGCCTGACGGCAAAGCCGAAAGCAAGATTGTTGCCGGAAAAAACATGGCTATCAGTAAGCTCAAGGCAAAGATTGTTGAACTGGAAGAGAAAGCCGAGCAAGATAAATCCGCCTACAATAAGATGGAAGCACGTCTCAGGAAGGCGGGTACGGTTGCGCTTGGCATACTGCAAACACGCTGGCATAACTGGCAGCCCTTCGAGGCTCCGGTTGTTGCGGGCAAGACGGGAATACACCTCAAGGACGAGGATGGTGGGGAACTCTATGAGACCATTACGGTCAATTATGACGATCCTAAAATTCCTGTCTATGTGGTTGGATTGCAGACTCGCACCGTTGACGGAAAAGATCAGAACGCAAGCGGTCTGATACTCATCTACATCGATGACAATGATCGCCATGTTTACCTGAACTTCGTTGAAGGCTGGACAGTTACCAACAATCGTAAAGCTGCACATTTAGCCCGCAAAAAGGGCAACACGTACAGCATAAAACCGTTAAAATAATAACGGTATAGTCCGAATTGATTGGACTCGACTGATGTTGCTTTGGGATTCGGAACACGCATGACGAGCACTCCGAACAACCCTTTAACGGCAACTGAAAGAATAATCAAACAATAAGGAATGTGTGATGAAAGACGACGATTCTTTTTTCGCAGGCGGTGGTGAAGGCGAGGATGATGCTGGTGATGATACCAATGAAGGTAAAGACACTGACAGTAAACCGCAGAAATTTACCATCGACGACAAGGAATATACCCTTGACGAGATAAAAGCCGGTATGATGCGTCAGGATGACTACACCCGCAAAACTCAGGTTGTTTCTGATAAGGAGCGGGAGTTGACGGAAAGGGAAGCAGCACTTACTGATTCCAGTGACGACGACAATTCTGATGATGATGCCGGTAAGGATGACACTCGTGTTAAGGCTCTCGAAAAGAAAGTGGAGGGGATAGAGAAATCATCGCAAGATGATCGACTCAGCCGTACACTTGGCGATCTGCGAACAGGCAAGGATGGTGATTTATTCACCAAGCATGAAGAAGCGATTTTCAAATACGCTGAAGAAAAAGGCATCTATAATCCCGAGCACGCATTCAGTGCGTTCAAGGGTGATAACATGCAACTGTTTACAGAAGAAGCTATCAAGAATGCCAAACAGGAGGTCAAAGATAACGCCGTAAAGAATGCGGCAGCTTCGAGTGAAGACGAGCATGGTGGAGCGGGAGTACAATCCGGTGACTACAAGGTTGATCCCATTAACATCAAGCAGGGCAAACTTGGAGCAGAATTCAAACGATGGCAACAATCTAAAGCCTAATTTCATTCGGGGGGATTCCTCTGGCTGGAATAGGCAGGAGGAATAAAATTGGCTTATAACGCAGCACTTGATATTAATGCGTTTGTTAATGAAGCTTGGTTACCAGGTGTAGTCGATCAGCTTGGCGAAATGAGTTCTTTGGTGAAGATACTCATGCAGTCGAACGGGTTGACCAATATGGACGCTAACAAACCTGGACTGAGTTCCATGATAACAGGCGGGGATAAGATTAAGAAGAGTGTCCGCCATACCCGCACCGCTTCACGTGGTTCGGTATCTGGCTACGATATTCTTGCGGTCGATCCCAATCGCAAATTCGATCACGTAAGTTTTGAATGGCGTACATACTACGATACGCTTCCCCAGAGTCTCGACGAGATGCTGGCGGCGAGGGGCATGGAAGCGGTCAACAACTGGATGGATGCTCATCTGTCCGTAATGGTTGGCGATCTCATGGATCTCGTCAGCACCGGGGTTTACAATTCCGTTGCGTCTCGTGTGGGACTGCAGATTAAGGGATTGAACGGACTTCGTCAATTAACCGATACTACCCGCCCGTGGGGTACTATCGACTCAACTGCTTACGCATGGTGGGAGCCAGGTTTCCACGATGCAGCTAACCACACAATCGCTGAGGTTATTGATCCTACCAGTGGTTTCTATATCCTTGATCTGATCGTCGATCTGATTAACGGATGTACCCATAACGGCAAACGTCCGACGCATATCATGGTAACCGAGGATATGTTCGATCTAATCGAGCGGACCATGCGGTTACAGAAGATATATCGGGAGACGAGTACAGCCGACATCGGCTATGAGTTCCTGAAATATCGTGGTATTCAGATCGTGTCGGAGCATGGTGATTACATGCCTGCTGGCTTCATGTTCGCTTTCAACGACAAGAAATTGAAGTTGACTGGACGTGAAGGCGCATGGTTCAAACTCACCAACTGGCGTGAACCTTCAAATCAGCTTGCCCGTGTCCGTTTCCTCGTTGCTCAGTGTTGCCTGTATAACGACGAACCTCGTACTACAGGTTGCTACACTGACATAGCGGCAGCTTAAACAAGGAGGAAAAATAACATGGCTCAGTTAAAAACAATCCATGAGGAACAACTGTCCGTTGTGGATACGACTCAGCTTGAGACACTTGGCTCGTTGCGGTTCAGCGAAGATGGGCTGAAGGCATATCGGTATTGTTATGCGAATGAGGCTATCCTTCAGGGTGATGTTGTCTTTCAGGAGCCTTTGGGTACATTGTATCACATAACTCCTGATCTCTCTGATGATATTCCTCTGGTGGCTGGCGTTGCGCTTTATTCGATTGCAGCCGAATCTTACGGATGGGTGCAGGTCTCCGGCTACATGGCGACGATTCGTTCCATGAACGATATTGCATTGAAAGATGCTTTGGTCGGTCATGCAACGAATAATGGTGAAGCGGATGGAGACGATACAGCAAACAAAGAACACCTCGTGTTCGGGTTTGCCCTAAGTGCCGCAATCACCTTCGTCGATGACAACGGCGATACGCTCGATTGTTGCATCGGTTACTTGAACAACTGTCTGTATAAACCATAAGGAGAATCAAACATGGCACTCCTTAAAACCATACATGCAAGTCAAGTTACCGAAGTAACAACTGTACCTACTGAGGTACTTGGCGAGCATCGGTACAGCGAGGATGGATTACGTAAGTATCGTTATGTTAAATCGGTTATTATTGCCACAGGTATTCTACAAGGTGAAGTGGTCTATCAAGCTCCTTTGGTCGAGCAAGTGCTACCGACGCTTACATATTATATGTTTGAAGTCTCAAACGATTACAGTGCCGATAGTCCACTGGTAGCCGGAGTTGCAATCGTATCTATTCCGCTGAATTCGTACGGATGGATTCAAACGATGGGATACCATGCAACTGTCCGTGATGACGCTGCCATTACTGCAAAAACCGCTCTCGTTGGTCATACTACCGACGGTGAAGTTGATATAATGGCGGCTGGCGAGGAGCATCTTGTCTTTGCCTTCACGCTTGGCGTTTCAACTACCTTCGAGGACGATAACGGCAATACGCTCGACTGCTGTTTAGCGTATCTTCATAACACCCTGTACGGTTAGTTTCGACAATCAGGGCAATCGGGGGTGGCAACGCTCCCGATTGTCCGCAACCCTTGAGGGATTATGGCTACGTTAGAAACTGACTTCCGGTTTCGCATACGGAGTTATCTCGGCGAGGCAGTTGCAGCATTCTGGACTAATGCTGAGATTGACGCTTATGCTGTCGAGGCTATTCGTAACGCTCAGTACGCTGTACCACTCGGTGCGCTTTCAAAGCTGATATTCAGTACGGTAAAAACCAGTCTTGGTAATTCAATAGCTGTTCCGACGAATACAATGAAGGTTCTCCGGTTGACTGTCAAAGAACCTGATACTACGGGTGATTATCAAGCTCCGTGGGAAGAGGTCTCACCTGCTGAACTTGCAGAGATACGTGAGGATGAAGGTGATCTTCTTATAAGTAAAACACCTACGAGAATATACTGCATTGAGGAGTTTTCCGCCACTACCAATTCCTATCAGATCACAGCCTATCCTTCCTTTGCATTATCCACACATTGGAATTTTAATTGCATTGCCATATCAACCGAAAGTGGAACTATAACACTTCCTCGTCGCCCTAACGTGCAGGAAGTAGCTGTACTTGAAGCGGCGGCAATGGCGGCACGCAAGAAATCACGTGATCTACCACTGGCTGAACGGCTGATGAATGAGCGTAAACTATTGCTTGACGAGATCAATGCCAAGTACGATAATAATGTTATGCTGAGGTAACTATGGCAACAATGGAAAACTTTGTCGTCAGGGTGATGCGTAAACGGCGTATGCAGGGTCTGCCCGAAGCCAAAAAGCATGAGATCCGACAGGAAGTCGTTGATGGTATCAGGATTATTCAGGATCAGGTTCCGGCTGATGCTCTGAAGGATTTGTTTCGTTCACAGATAAAGGTAATGGATGGCGATTCATATATTGAAGTTACTATCCAGAGACTTATATCACTCAAGTCAATAGAAAGTGATGGGGATTATGGTTATCCGTGGACTGAAGTTGACCGTCAATTATTCAATGAAATAAAACGCAACGAGCAGGAAGCAGCCCACGATTCTACCGACACGAGGATATTTTGTGTTCGTAGTGCTGAAGTAGCAGGTTATGATTTATATCCAGTACCTGCCGATGGTCGTTTTTTATGGCTGGATTATATTACACCAGCATCTGAGGCAGGTGTAATGACACTACCCGATCACCTGCATCTGGCTGTAATTCTTTATGCTTCAGGTATGCACGATGAATTTGCCAGTGATGTGAACAGAATATCACGAGCCTATCGCAACCGATATGGTCTCACGCCGGCAATCGTCAGTATCGGCAGAGGACTGTAAATGACCGAAATGAACGAAAACGCTATCATTGAATTTCTTGGACTGAAGGAACAGAACTCGCCGATAGAGTTCAAGTCAAATCAATCCCTGTCTCTTCATGCGAGAGAACTGGAGGCATTGCGACCGCTTGGCAGGATGCTTCAAAAGGTGAAGGGCTGCACCGACTATGCCACGCTGTATCAGAAATCAGGCAGGCAACCGATGACGCTGATTAGATTTGCAAGGGAAGCGAACTTCGGATCGGCATTATTCGTCGGTACGATCTGGGATGCGATAATGACGATAGCGGCTAACGGTACATTCACCGTTCTTAATTCATATCCGGAGGCTGTTGCGTCCGCCGGACATCTTATCCCCTCTAATTTCCCCTTCTATGCAGGACATGGAGTAGCAGGGTATTCTGGAAAGCATCAGTCATACATGAATACAGTATGGGACTATTTAATTTATAACAATTACCTGTATTTAACCGATGGCTTGAATCGTGGTATAAAAACGGACGGCACTGATCTCGGCGAGTGGGGTTATCAGAAATTTACCAATGCGGCTTCGATGCTTCTTATTGAAGAACAGAATGCTGCCGGTAATCTTGCCGACGGAACATACTATTATAAACTTACACTTTATGACTCCGTAAATGTACTTGAGGGTAATATCTGTACCGTAGCTGTATCCCATGTTGCCAATGCTGCTGGTGAGAAACTATGGATTTATGGGGATATGACGAAATGGACACTGGATGATAATTACGATTTCAAGAACGAATTTGCTAACAAGATAAGGGTTTATCGTACCCCTAAAATCGGTGGCGGTGCTGAGGATGATTATTATTTTGTCGCTGAACTAAACAATATATGTGCTTATACGGGAACCATTGCGATAGATGCTGCTGGTAATGTAACCGGTACAACCACCAATTTTGTTAATGATGGCGTTGAAGCCGGATATGTACTTTATATTGCGGACGGTGGCGGCGGTTGGGACATATATCAAATAAGCGTAGTTACCGCCGGAGGGATTGACCTTGATGTGCTTGATCCTGACGGAACGGCGTATAGTGGTGGAGTTTACGCTGCCGGCAAAGCATATCGTATTCTTCCGGGTGTTATTGATAATCTTGATACATTAACAGGTGCTATTTACTTCGGCAATGACACCTCGCTTGCCGCTAACGTGCGGGATCATAGCGCACCTGAACGCTGTAAGTATTGCGCTATGTTTAATGAGCGGGCTTTTCTTGCCGGCGATCCGAATAACCCCAACTATGTCTATTACTCTGAAATCGGCAAACCGGATTATTTCCCTGTCGATAATTACATTGATATTGATCCTGACGACGGTGATGCGATAACGGCGTTAATCAAGTTTCAGGGCAGGCTGCTTATCTTCAAGCGCAACTCTGTTGCTGTCCTTAACACACTCGGTGAACCCATTGCATGGTCTGTAACACCGAAGTATCTATCGGAGGGAACGATTGATAGACGCTTGGTAATGGATTGCGGCGGTGTCCTGATATTCGTTAATCCGGGTGGAGTTTTCCTATGGGACGGCGGAAGCCTGCGGCGAATATCACACGAGGAGCGGAGTTCCAACATCATAAAGCAATGGGATGAGGATGTTGTACTGTCCGAACTGGTACATGCACGAGTTGTCTTTCATGAGTTCCGTAATGAGTTCTGGATGTCAGTTTGTATGGACGATCAGAGAAACCTGTACGATAGTGGTCTTGCTGGACTTGGTACGATAACCGAATATGCTTCACCTCCGACGCTCACTGCCGGTCTTGATGGCGGTGGAGTGCCGCAGAACAATGGCACGTTTGTCTATCGGCTTGATACCGGTCAGTGGTTTTGGAATCCACATATTCACGCCAGTTGCTGGTGCCGATGGCATGGCGAGAGCGATATGAACGAGCTATTTCGTGGTGATGTAGGTGCGAAAGTCTATCAAGAGGATACGGTCGAGGCTGTTGACGATGCGAGTTGCGCTCATGAACAGGCTACGGATGGCGGAAATACTACATTAACTGATGGTGATGCGGATTGGGAAACTGATGAATGGATTGGTGCAACAGTATATGTTCATCATGCTGATAATACTATTGAGAAATGTACCATTGGTTCAAATACAGGAACGGTACTGACAGGTGAAGCTGGTACATTTGAGGGGGCAGCAAATAACCAGTGGACAACAAATCCAGCCCTGTATGATCATTATCTCATCGTGAAGGAATCGTCAAGCGGTGTTATCAACGTCAAGTGGCGTACACCGATGCTGGTATTTGACAGCCTGCGTGAGGTCAAGTGGTTCTTGGAAATGCTGGTGCGGATATACGGCACGAGCCTATTCACTATCTCATGGTCTCTTGACGGCGGTGAAGGCATCGGTGGCAGCTTTCAGTTCAACCCAACTCAAGGTACGACGTTTCTTGGAGTGCATGATCTATCGGACGAATCGGGATGGGCTAATAATACTGGTGTGGCTAATGAACTTGAGGATGATGGTTCGGGTACTGCGAACTGGACTCTCAATGAATGGGCAGGTTATACGGTTTGGCTTCTTCATCTTGCGGATAATAGTATTGAGGAACGAACCATAAACTCAAATACTGCTCATGCTGATAATACTTTAACAGTAAGTGCAAACTGGGATACTAATCCCGCTGAAGGTGATTTATACTGGATCGGTGATAGCAATACCATGATACTGACAGCGTTGGGAACGGTGATGAAGGAATTTAACTTCCCTGAGAACGAATGTAAAATGGTTGAACTTCAGCTAACAGGATCAAGCGCACAGAAGATTGAGGTCTCAATGGTTGTGCTTGGCTACAAAATACATAGGGGTAACAGATGGGAGTAATAGCGATAACCGCATTTGTCAACGGCGTACCGTTAGACGCTGATGAGTTAAATACAGCTTTTGATACCGTCAAGAACGCAATCAACGGCAGCCTTGACGGCGATAACATCGATACAATACCTGAAACCGATGTTGTATTCAATAATACCGGTCATGCTCATGGCGGAGATGCAGATGGTGAAAAAGTGCCAGAAGCGAATGTCATTTTCAATGATGCTGCTGGACATGCACACTCTGGAGTTGGTAACGATGGTAAGATAATTGATGAGGCGGGTTTACCTTATGCTGTAAATAATGGAGCAAAAGGAGCATTACGACTTGAGTCGGGTACAAAAAACATTAATGATGATGCAAGTGCGACAGTTACATTTGCTTCCGAATTTGACGAAATTCCCAGTATCGATGTTACTTATGATCGTGGTGGTTCATTTAATGAAACTAATTATGGTTATGGTATTTATGTAGATGGCGGTCCGGACATAGGCTACTATATATATGATGTATCAACGACGGGTTTTAAGATTAAAAACGATGTTGAGAGCAACAGAGACTTTCATTGGCGAGCAATCGGAATTGGTGAACCATAATGGCTAAGGACACTATCGGCAGACCGACACCCGCTGAGATTAAAGGTGACAGGCGAGCCGATGTTAGGCATCCGGTCGAGCCGGTATTCTTCACTGACTGGAATCAGATTTCGCATGATACAGCGAGACCGGACGGACAGATAAAGTGGGTCTTTAATGATCCCGTCTGGGAGATGGTTATATTCAGACGTACCGATTCTCGCAAACCCGATGGTGGAACATGGTACATAACAAACGTAGCAACAACTGGCATAATAGATTGGTAGAATAAGGAGATAGATTATGGCGATTCCGTGGATGGCATTATCATTAGGAGCACAGGCACTTCCTGGCATAGTGGGTATGTTCAGGAAAAAGCCGAAAGCACCTGACATTCCTGAATTTAGGGAGCTTCTGACACCAGAAGAAGAGCAGGAAATGTTTGCTCTCTGGGAAAAGAGCATTGGTACAGATGTGAACAGGGCTGTCGGTGCTTCAAAGGCAAGTCTTGCCGGACGTGGCATGTTTCGTTCAGGCACTACGGGTCGTGTAGAAGCCGATATACGTAAGGCGGGTGTTGACTTCAAAGCACAGAAAACATTTGACTGGACGCTTGCTAAGGCACGTCGTCGTTCTGACTGGCGGATGAAGCGGTTCGGTGTTCAGGAGAGTCGATATGGTCAACAGCTTAGTGATTATTACGGCGGTCAGGCAACAGCAGGTGCAGGTCTCGGTCAGTCAGCATCCAATTTAATGATGTGGATGAATATGAATCAGAAGAAACCACAGGGATAAGGAGGACATAATGTCTTTCAGGTTATGGGCGCAAGCCGCTAAAACATTCGCTGAGGGTACTGGCAGGCAACTTGAGCGGCAGTGGGCAACCCTTCAACGTCAAGAGGATAAGCTCGAACAGCGTCAGTTTGAGGCTGAGAGATACAGCGAGAGATTAGAGGCTGGCTATAAACGTGATATTGATGTACGTGATGAGCGTCGCCGATGGAATAAACTGCAAAAGGGTATTGCCAAAGACGAGGCTAAAGTTCTTAAAACCCAAAGGGATATTGAAAAATCAACCACAACTGGTCAGGGCGAACTCAATAGATTATTCGGAGGTCTTGGTGTTGACCCTACATACGATAGAGGTGTTCAGGTACTTTCCAATAAGTTAAAAAGGGCAGAGAAAGCCGGAGTACTGTTCGATATTTACGGTGAGAAAGGATGGGGCGATCCCAACATATCTGATGTTATTGAACTGAGAGGTATGGCAGGCAGAGCGGAAGCGGCAGCAAAGCCAAATGTTGATATTATTTACAGAGGCACAAAATATCCAGTTGGCACCTTCGTAAGGCGGATCGACAAAACGGAAGATGAACTCCATGAGATTTTCCGAGCACGCCGTCAAGACTTTTGGGAAGTGACAGGTAAGCCGGTAGATAAGTGGGAAGAGGAGGTAATGCAACAAACCAAAGATGGAGGCAAGGGTAAGGAATTTGTAATGCGCTCTGATTACATCAAGGCAAGGTGGGGGTTTTCGGGTTATTCTGAACTTATACGATTTGAAAAGAAACTCGAAGCTCAATTAAAAGGGATGAATCAAGCGTTATATAAAACGGCAAAGACGGAAGATAACAATATGCTAAAAGGGTGGCATGATGCCAGACCCGAATGAAAATTATGCCACGATAGGACGGCAAATATACGAGGACGTTCTCCGTGAACAAACGGAGGCGGATTCACTTGGTATTTCGCCTGAAGAAAGCATGGTAAGGATTGACAGTCGTATGACAGAGATTATGGAGGGTTTTCATCGTGATCCCGAACAGGAAGAGCCTAATTTTCAGGGATTAACATGGTCAATGATCTCAAATAGTAATGAGTTTAATGCTTTGCCGTTGGCTAAGAAAGAGGCAGATAGGGATCGGTTCTTTCGTGATGTTGTGTTGCCATCGGTTGAGAGTCTTGAGATTGATGAAGATGAGTATCGTGCGTTATCATGGGAGCATATCCGCCGTACCAACCTTGACATCGTTAATCCCAAGTTAAATAAGGGTAACAGGGCGAGTGTCAGCCCGACAGCATTACAACGCAAGCCAATGGAATTAATGGAGGAGGCATCTGATAACCTGAGTGATGATGAATATCAGTGGATTGAGTCAGGCGAATGGGCTAAGATGCGAGCGGGTTTACCTTACGAACCATTCAATCGAGATCCCCGTTCACCGCATTTATCACCAGCTATTGAGTCTTACACTGCTGAGGTTGACGAAATGCTCGGTCATTTTGAACAGATGAATACTGAGGCGGGTATGAAGTGGAGTGAACCTGGATATAGCCCAATCAAAGACCCGTTACGTTTTAACATCAGCAATCCCTTCGAGGATGTTCCTCGCTATATCAAAACACAGACCAGCAAACTATATAAAACACAGGACTTCGCAAGGCGTGTGCTGGCAAATGTGTGGCAGACGAGACCGATGGCACTCGTGCAAACCGCTGCTGAGAAATTCCTGTCAAGTGAAGATGCTGAGAAACTACGTGAGTTCGGTGAGGCTAAGGGCGTGAAACCGTTACCATTCGGAGCTGAGATATTTCCCAACCTTGTCTGGAACTCAGCGCAATTCATGGCAGCACTACCTGAGTTCGCTTCAAGTGTCGTTGCTGATCCGCTTGGTACGGCTCGTGGCATGATGGAGGCGGCTGTCTATCAGGGGAGACTTGTCAGCCGTATGATGAAGGGTAATGCAGAGGCATGGCGTGAGTTCAATCAGCGTCCGATTGATACAGTAGTAACATTTATGATGGGACGTGGGCTGATGAAGAAGGTTGGTAGCGTGTATAAAGCGAAGAACCTGAAAACGCCGAAAGCCACTCGTGTTGCCAAGAAGCTGGATACGACACTGGAGGAGGTGAAAATTGCTGAGAAAGTTAAACCACAAGTGGATCGTGTTGTCGAGGAAGGGAAAACGGTTGAGCAAGCCCGTATCGAAGCGGCAAGCGCAGAAGCGGTTAAAGCAGGTCGAGTGGTTCAAGCACCATCCGAAGTAAAAATATCGAAAGCAACGAATAGCATTATCAAGCGTGCTGATCCTGTTCCCGAGATTAAAAAAGGAATGGACAATGCTATTGATGCAATGAAGGAACATGATCGCTGGATACGTGATGCTGAATTCACGAGTCGGGTATTGAGAAAATATGGCGAAGATAACGTGCCGAAAAATCGGCAGATGTTAATGATTCATGCTTACGAACACAAAATGAAAGGCAAATACTGGGATCAGCTTACTCCTGAAGAGCAGAATATAGTACGTTACGCAGCCAAAGAAAAGGCGAAACTTAATAAGTTTATTGATGATAATGTGATACTTGAGCGAATGGAAGAGAAGAACGTCAATCATATTTTTCATCACTGGATAAACCCGAAGTCTGGACAACCATACAAGGCGATGTATGGGAAATTCAGTAAGGGATTACCACAAGCAAGACAGCGTGTTATTCCCACGTACGAGACGGGGATTAAGAAGGGATTAGTCCCCGCAACGACTAATATATTTGAACTTATCGGACTTGAATGGGAGGCAGCGGCAAGGGCATATAATACTCGGAAACTGGTTGCAACCCTCCATAATGTCGGTGTTGAAACGGATGCTGTGATCCAGCTTATTCCGGGAAAGCCCGTTAAGCCACTACGAATGATTGAGCGTTGGGATTTACTTGAAAAGCAGGGATTGACTGATAGCTACGAACGGTACAGTCATTACGCTCTTGATAAGGCAATGACATTCAAAACAGCCGATGGTACGCTTATGCGAATCAAGGGAGCAATAGGTGTACGCAAGGAATTATTCCCGTTCGTCAAAGCCTATCTGGAAACCCCCACATATACTTTGTTGGATCAGCTTAATTTCGCATCGAAATCCCTCAAGCTCGGCTTCAGCTTATTTCATGTGGTGTCTCTCGCTGCACAGGAGATTGCCAACTGGCGTATTCCGTTTAAGAACATACCACGTGGGCTGAAAGCACGAAAGAACTTAGACCCTGATTTACGGATACTGCATCGTGAAGGATTGGATTTATTCAAGGGCTATGAGGATGTTGGTTTCCGCAATAAGTTCTTCGACGGTGAAGGCTATATGACTAAGGCGGGCAATACAGTTACAAAGCCTATTGAATGGATGCGGACATTCATCTTTGATATTGTTCAACCTGGCATGAAAACCTCCTTTGCTCTTGATACGTATCGAAAGATACTTCCGGAGTATCTTAAAAGGGGAAAGACTAAAGAGGTGGCGGCAAGGGATGCAGTGAAAGCCGCCGATGGTCATTTCAGTCATGAGCATTACAAGCGATCCCTGCTTGAGTCTAACCGGTGGATGGTTAAAAATTATTTCTATCCCGAAGCAAGGAAATGGTGGCAGCGGGCATTATTATCTCCGACATGGCAGCGAGAGCATTTGCTGGTTGCGAAGAATGTAGCAAAATCATTTATGCCTGACAAGTGGATTAAGAAACTTGGATGGGAAGAGATCGGGGCAATTAAGAAGGAATACAGAAAATATGCTGCCGGTGCATTGGCTATGATTACGGCGGTTGATATGTATAATCTGATGGCAACACAGGTGATGGATGGTGAAGCGAAACACATCTGGGAAAATCCAGAGGGCAAGGGGTTTTCTGCTCGTGCTATGTGGAACGAGCCGTCTTATACAGTGACAGATAAAAATGGGAAAGTGAGAACAATACCTGGCGGTGCGGCATATTTCCGACCGCTGAAAAGTGTTTACGAGGTTGCTGAGTGGGGAAAAGACCCGCTTAAAAAGTTCGCATATAAATTATCACCGATGTTTACAGCGATTGGTAAACAGTTATTTCCATCAAGGTATCGACGGGAATATGAGGGTCTGCCTGATATTCCGAGACGGATAAAAGATGCTGTTATGGATGTTGCAACTCCGATACAGGCAGATCAAATGATTTCTTATTCAAAGGGCAAAAAGTCCTTACCATCAGCAGTAATACCATTCGTTGGATTTCCCACGTCTGTAGATCGTGAGAAGAAAACGGGGCGTTCACAACGTACGAAAAGACAAAGACCACAACGATAAAGGAGTAAAAATGAATTTCAAAAGGTTCTTAATCACATTAACCCTGCTCTTGCTTACTACATCAGCTTGGGCAACTGCGCCGGATTTCTACGCCAACTACTGGCTGAATAACAATTCGGGCAGGTATCTCGGAGGGGAACACACGCCGCTTATCTGGACAGGAACGGTATATCTACCGAAGGCAAGTGTTGTTGAGCAAACAACCGCTTGGATACAATACGGATATTCACCGGACGCAACAATGGCAGGTGGGAATGTCGAATTTTATGCCAACCCAGAGATATTTACATTAACGCTTTGGCTTGATTCTTATCCGACGAATGCTGCAGGTGATTCTGCTATACTCGTGGCTGCGAGGTTTGAGTATGCTGATTCAATTAATGCGGTTATTCCGTTCTGGGATGCAGACAGCATTAATCTATTTCTTCAAGATGGTCGCTTTACACATCCGCTTTATAATGCTTGGGTGTATGAGGACATTCCCAGAACACTTGGCACGACAGTTGATAACAAGAGGTGGGTGTATATGTTAAGAGTTACTCGCCCTGGCGGATGTATGCGGCTTGTGTTCACCGGTGCTGTCTCGATGGACGACTCAACCCGTGTAAGATGGGAACTACGGGGCGAGCATTAAATGCGTCGTTACATAACACTTATCCTCCTCCTGCTCTTCACTCTGCCCTGTCTATCGGGTGAAAAATGGGGCAGGGACGGTAGCTGGGGGCGTACCGATTCCCGTTGGGGGCGTGGGGTGGAACCCAATCTCACCGCATTCAGATCTCAGTGGAAAACCGACAACGCTGGCACTTCTAACGACGATCAGATCACACTTCCTCTGATAGACGACGGCTCTGTTGCTTTCATGGTATCCTGGGGGGATGGTTCAAGGAGTTGGATCACCGCTTACGACGACGCTGCCGTAACCCACACGTACCCAGCAACAGGCACGTATAACGTCAAAATAACCGGCACTATTAGGGGCTGGAAGTTTGACAACGGAGGTGATAAGCTCAAGATACTTGATATTTCTGAATGGGGTGTACTGGATATTTCCGTCAATGACGCATTCTTTGGATGTGAAAATCTTGAATGTACTGCAACCGATGCGCCGATTGTAAGCACAACTGATTTGAGTTACACTTTTCACGAATGTTTCCTTTTAACAAACATAGGAAACGCTGCTGGATGGGACGTATCCAGTGTAACAGATATGTATCGTTTTTTAAGGAGGGCTTCAATATTTGATCAGGATTTGAGCAGTTTGGATATTGGTCTCGTAACTGATATGGAAGACATGCTCATCGACGCCGACGCCCTTTCGACAGCGAATTACAGCAATATGCTGATTGCGTGGGAAGCGGGAGCGCATCAAGACAATGTAATTGCTCACTTCGGGGATGCAACCTACACTCTCGCCGCAGCCGCAGCTCATGCAAGATTGACTGTTGATGACGGTTGGACAATTACGGATGGTGGGTGTGAACTTGGTATTATAGTTGACTGGTGGCGGATTGAGGAGGGCGTTACCAAGGACGGTTCTGACAAGGTGTCCTCTTGGCTTGGCAGTATCAACGGAATTGACCTCGCTCAGGGAACCGGAGCGAAACAACCCACTTGGACAGCAGACCAGATCAACGGCTATCCCGCCATTGTTTTTGACGGCACGGCTGATTTTTTGAAAGGGGCATTCGGGGCGAGCTATGCCCAGCCGAATACCGTTATACTTATTTCCGACGAACCGGCAGATGTAGACGGTACTGAAATATTTATTGATGGTTTTGATGATGCGCACAGGATGCAAATGTGGCAGAGTGGTGTTGCCAATAATGATTATAGATTGATTGCTCCACTTCAATATGTTTCAACTTATGCGACAGGTGGGAGCGGATTCAAAATATGGAGTTTTGTTTTTAATGGTGCTTCATCAAAGTTTCGTGTAAATGGAACTGATTATAGTTCTGCTGATGATGTGGGAAATCATGAGATGAATGGAATAACGATTGGTGCAGACAGAGACGGTGCGGCTCCTGCACCTCTTAAGACTACCGACGTAGTCGTAGTCAACGGCGGAATGAACGCAACACAGCTTGGAATTGCAGAAACATACTTAGACGATCTTCGTGGAGGAGTAATGCCATAATGAAAGCAATAATTTGTGATGAAAAGGAATGCCAAGTCCTTGAGGATTTGGCTTATGCTGGTCTTGTCGAAGACAAGGTTTTTGTAGAAGACCAGAAGGACGAGGAAGGTAACGTTATCCAGAACTTCTACAGCGGTCGAGTAAAACACCACGACGGCAGGGTTGCTTTTAGGGTTGAGGAGCGTGTAGAGAAGTATCTGCCAGAAGAAGCTCTCGATAGGGCAGTTGAACTGTCTTACGATTGGTTCTGTCCGTTGAATACAATCAGAAGGCATAAGACCTCCGTGTACTGGCTTGCTTACAGTGATGATCTAAGCGTATTCCACATCGGCGTTACGGAAGTCGGTCAAGTAACGACAACAGGTCAACCGAACTTCGAGCGGTTCAATACGGAAGCGGAACTTGAGAAGCGAGTTGATGAGTTGAAAGGCAAAGGTTACTATCGGGAGTTACAATCGCTGGAGGCAAGGAAAATATGAGATGCTTGCTGATACCGCTGTTCCTGTTCACTCTTCAGGTATTCGGGTCAATTCCCGATAATTCATTCGAGCCGGAACAGGCGAAATATGATGCTCTCCAGAAAGAGGATTCACTTACTATGGCAAGGGTGGATAGTTTATTACAGGTTGTTCTTTGGAAGGCTTACTGGCAACGACATCCATATATGTATTGGCTGCTTCCACACTCGGTCACACCAGAGGTTTCGTTTCGATCACCGTCCCAGGGTGAAGTAACCGATTATATGCTTAGGCTTGACATCGAATATCCAAATATGAAATTTCGTATTGAGCAAGAGCAAGAGAACGCCCTGAGTTTCACAAATTACTATGTCAAATATCTGAATGATGAGGGTCAAAACTGGCAGTATGAATTCACAACGCGCCGGTCTCAGGCACAAACGATTAATCGACAGAAAACCGGTGTGAGGCGAAAGCTTTGGTTTCTGCGTGCCGGAGTTGCTGCAACCACAGAGGGATATGATACAAAGCACACGAAGGGATTGCTGGACTTTAGTATTCCGCTCGGCGAGGAGAGCTATGTCGGGTATGCGACGAACATCAACGGACTTGAGATATGGGACGTCGTTCTTAAAATCGGAACGATGGAGGGGAAATTCTACAAGGTGGGACGTGATCTGGACTGGCAGATTAGATTCAAGCGAAAGATTAATCTTCGGGGTGGACGATGACAGCAGAACACAAAAGGCGTAAAACAGATAAGTATGAAGATAATGGTTGGGGGGAGTACGAGAAACTCGTTCTTTATCGCCTGGATACGATAGAGGAAAATATCGGTGAACTCTTTAGCAAGGTGAATAATCTTCGAATGAGGAGTGGACTGGTGGGGTTACTTGGTGGCTTTATTCCTGCCGCTGCCATTGCTATTTATCTCATTTTTGACAAATCATAAGAGTGGTCCTACTAAGGACCGTTGCGAAAACCCTATGGGTAAAGACTTCATGCTGAAATTTCATCAAAATATGCCTGTTTAGTTCCATGTTAGGGACCATTAAGATATAAATTAGATTATCAATAACTTAAGGAGAAATAACTATGGAATGGGTTATCGAACTCATCAAGGCACATCCGATTATCTTTGGATTGGTATTTGTAGCAATTCCTGCTATCCTGCCGAACAAGACAGTGTATAAAATATTCAATCCGATTGGGCTGGCAATACGGAAATTCTCAATCACAACCCAAGAGCGACTCGGAAAGGGTAAAGCGTTTATCGCTTATCTTCTGAATACAATTTCAACCGCATTTGAGGCTGTCGGCGATGGCACGAAGGGTGAAAATAAGTACAAAGGACAATGAGGAAAATCGACAAAATAATCCTTCACTGCTCGGACAGTACATTCGGCAACGCTGAGATCATTGACGGCTGGCATCGAGAGCGTGGTTGGGATTGTATCGGGTATCATTACGTGATCTGTCTGGACGGTAAGGTGGAGGAGGGACGTGGACTTGAAGAGATAGGAGCGCACGTTAAATATTATAATAGAACCTCCATCGGTATCTGCATCATCGGACGGCTTCTGTTCACTGAAGTAGAGGCTATGACGGCAGAGCAATCAGAATCATTGATGGCATTGCTTTACCACCTCAAAGAAATGTATCCCACCGCCATCATAAGTGGACACTACGAGCATGACAAGAAAAAGACCTGCCCGAATTTCTGCATGTCAAGGTTCCGTAAAGATTTTGCAAAGTTCAAGCCGATGAATAAGACTTGACTTCCGAACCTGGAATGATTATATTGTATCAGCAAGTTAAAGATGACCATCAGGATATTCGTGATTAGTCCCGTCGGTGTTCATAGGTCATCTGTGTAACTTGCAACCGACGGGATTTTCACATTGAAGGATACAATGAAAACAATCCAACTCACGCAAGGTTACAAAACAATCATAGATGATGAAGATTATGAATGGCTAAACCAATATAAATGGTGTATAAAGCGTGGTCGAAATACCATTTATGTAGCGGGCTGGATTAATGGAAGAATGGAACGCATGCACCGCATGATCTTAGATATACTTGATAAGCCGGAGATTCAGGGAGATCATCGAAACAGTAACGGCTTAGACAATCGGCGATGTAACCTTCGTACTGCAAATAATGCTCAGAATGCCCATAACAGTCGTAAAATAAACACTTACGGCGGAAAGCCAACTTCATCAAAATATAAGGGAGTGAGTTGGGGTAAAAGTAATAAGCGTTGGCAAGCACGGGCAAAATTTCATTCCAAATTATTTTATCTCGGATATTACCTCACTGAAAAAGAAGCTGGTCACGCTTACAATAAATTTGCGAAAGAACATTATGGAGAGTTCGCAAGGCTGAATCAAGTCTAAGGGTTACCCAATGCGCCCTTTTACTATACTTCCCGCTCATCGGCTCGGTTAAGCCGCCCCGATTGGGCTTATAGTAAATCCGCCTCTTACCCTTAACGGATCCAAAGAGGCGGATTTCTGCGTCCACAGCGTACCGTTTCGCTGATGCTCTTGAACAAACTTCTCTTCTTAGTATATAATCATGTATTGAGGTAGATATGCTGCAGCGGGGCTTAAAACGATTAATTCAGTTATTAAAGATTCTTTAATAACTGAGTCCAACCTGCAAGCAATCCTTTCAAGTTCAAAACTCAATGACCATCCCACCCTACCACCCATAGATCATTGTACCAAGCGGCTTAAAATCGCCTTCTATCATTCAGCACCACCTCCTCTCACTTCCTTCCGTTGTTATTCTACCTTCTCATAACCGATAGGATCGCCATTCTTGTCAGGCTTGCAGGGATAGAAATGTATCCCATCGTGTTCAGGGAATATCCAATCTCCGGGCTCAACAATAACTGCCTGATTGTTATGAATAGTATGAACGTGTGGACTGCCAATTTCGGCATTACAGGGAATGTTAATGCACATTCCTTCTACCAATAACCCCAGTTCAACGTACTGCACTGCCTCGATCACTACTGGCTTTTTACGATACTTTGCCATTTTACTTCCTCCCGTTAGTTTGATTTACCCCCATTCCGTCATTATCCCACTGATCCGCAGGACGCTACCCTTTTTATTAGCCCAATAGGCTTTTAATTTTTCACTGATTTTCTGCTTATGATCCAATGATAGGGGTTTACCTATCTTAGCGATCCGCATTTTTTGCCGAGTCTCTTCCGATATGTTTTTTGCGGCTTCACTTATTTTTCGCCTTGTTTCTTCTGAGCGATGCTTGCCATAATTCCAGTGCTTTTCACCTTTATAAAGCCTGCTCTTCTCACCTATTTTCCGCTTTGTCTCATCTGAAAGATGTTTACCTCTTCGCGCCTTACTTAATTTAAGACGTGTTTCATCTGTAACGGGTCTTTGCCTTAGAAACTCGCTTATCTTCTCTCGTTTTTCCGCCGATTGATTTCTGCCTGCCTTACGTAGCTTTTCTCGTGTTTCCTCTGATATATTTTTATGTGATTCTCTCATTTTCCGTATTGTCTCTTCCGAGTGAACCTTATTTTTGCATCCGCCACCCTCAAGATTATATCCATTTGGTGAAAGAGAGTTATAAACTTGAATATAGAATCTCTCCCACTTGTCAACCGAATCATAAGAACAAACATGTTCAATCTTTTTTTTCACTTTATCCCAACCATATTTACGGATAGCGCGATTGAGAGGATAATTATAAATTCTTCTTTTTGGATGAGAACTATCGTACTTATGATTATACATCCGTTTCCTAAAATCCACTGTTTGTCCAACGTAAACTTTATCATTTGGTAACGTAAGAGAATAAATTATTCTTTGTCTATTCATATTGTGTCCCTATTTGGGGTTTGAGCGATATTCAGTCATCACCCAACGGTCTTTGAGTCGCTTGACAAAGAAGAAACTAATACCGGAATGCGTTGCGACAGCAATTCTAAAGCGTAGCCAAGCTTCAGGGTAGTTATGTCCCTTTGTCTCATAGTAAGTCAACTCCCCGTCTATCCCCTCCTCCTCAAAATCCGGAGTATAATGGAGGGTTTTCTTTCGTCCCTTAACAATGATTTCCCCAATGATAAACCGCTTGCCTGTTATTTCACAGTACGACCACCCATTGCTCTCCTTCGCTAATCGACGAGGCTCGAGTATGCTATTTACGAAGTCTCTCTCCAACCCGTTCATCTTACCCCTGATCTTGCCGACAACCTTGACCTTGCCAAACTCCTTTTTGAACTCAGCGACGGTGTAGATTTCTTTATTCACCTTTTAACCATACATACCGAACACCCTTGCGGCAAAAATACATGCAGGGTACGCCGTCCAATTCAGATATGTAGAACTGAATCATAACATCATTGTAGAGCGTTAATCCGCCCCGCCTGTTATATGCGTAGCCAAGCGAATTGGCAACCTCCTGAACGCCCTTGCAGTTATTGCGGAAGTGTGCGAACCTGATTTCCTTAGCTTGGTTCACCATATTAGCGAGTATTCGGAAGAACGGCTTGTCAGTACCAGTGAACGATCCGTCATAAACATAGGTCTGGCGTGTTGCTCTTGCGCTCATGGTTGCTCTGGTATTTCACTTAGTAGCTTGTCAATTTCAGCCAGTTGATCCAGAATACTGTCGATCTTGGACTTCCTGAACAATAGAAGAGTATCAGGGCGACTCGCTGAAATCCAATCTGATGCTATTACCACGCCGCCCGCAGCGGTGAACGTATCCGGTTCAGCCCATTTCGTCTCCTCCAGCAGCGTATCAGCCGCAACCACCGCTGGTTCGGGGTCAGGGTTGTAGCCAAAAATACTGAATGGATCAATCAACCACAAGAGAAACCAAACCACTGAAACCACTAACATAAATACTACAATCTTCATATCTTACTCCTTCTAAAAATTACAAGTTGGACATTTCAGTTTTCACCAGCTGTTCAACGATTTGCTTGAGTATTGCAATTTTATCGGATCTGGGAAGGTTAATAGCATCGAATTGAAACGATATTTTGACAATACAATTTCTTGCGCCTCCATCACCTTTTTTACCAGGTGTTATAAGTATTGTGCTATTTTTAAATATCCAATCTATTGTTATTAATTTCATTTACTCACCCTCCTTCTGTTTCTGCTCATTCCACCAGCAGAACATCTTGTACCAACAGGCAAGTCTCGCCTCTTTTTCATTGTCGGCGAGTTCAAACGCTTCAATAATTAAGGGTAGATAACCATCGCTATCGACCAGTCCTCGCACCATCCAGGATGTTTCTACTGTGCCACCCTCCTCGTCATCTTCCTCACGGATATTCTTCAGGAAATATCCAACGTCGAGTGTGCTCTTTATCTCCTCCGCCAGCTTCTTCTCAGCTTCGGCGATGAAGTCAAGATTATAATATGCGAGAGTTATGTCCTTATAACAAGGTTTTCCTTCAATCACATAATCCAACATCGCCCTAATATGATCTTCGTTCATTTCTTTACCTCTCTGTTATCCCCACCTCCAACTGATATTAAACGACAAGTGCTTTTAATCCGACTCCAAATGTCAAGAGCGTATCGTTCAGATAATTGGTTTCTTTCTTTACTAATCCCTAAATTAGTTGTGATAATATTTATTTTGCCTAAATTATATCTTTCCCTGATTATTATACGAATTATATCTATATATTTATTCCCCTCCCACCCTAAATCATCTATAATGAGATATTCTTTTTTTACAATAGTTTCAAGAGCCGCATCCCTTTCCCTTTTATCGAGATTATCAATATAATATATATATCTGGCACAATCTATAAATCCATAAATTTCTAAACTTTTTGCATTTTGACAAGCAGCGTCAAAGAGGCTTGCAACCGCAAGGTGCGTCTTGCCACAGCCTATCGCACCGATGAGTAGAACTCCACGTCCTGCTTTCAGTGCGTCCTTGACTCCGTCGATGCACTTGGAGGATGGATACCAGCTCTTCATGTTAGCGAATGTGAAATCACGCATTGCCAACGGTACACCCATTCGCAGAATTGTAGTTCGGGGGTGTTCGATCCGCCGCTCGATTCTCCGCCGTATCCGTTCCGCCGCCTCCCGTTGTCGCTCACTATTCTCCAGTGCTTCTATCTGCTCGCAACAGTTCGGACAGAAGCTGAGGGGAGGGAGAGTCTCATTCTCGCAGCCGAGAGTGGCGCAGGTATGCTTTTGCAGGATTTCGCCGATGGGTTTGATGTCAGTCAAGGTTCAGCTTCCTCTGTGACCTGTACGGTTCGAGCCGTTTGTTACTCAGCTTCACGTATTCGGGGGAGAGTTCGATCATTATGTAGTCTCTTTTAAGTATCTCACACTCGACCGCTGCAGTAGAGGTGCCTGCAAACGGGTCTAATACCAGATCACCCTCCCTTGATGCAAGGGTAATTAGATAGCGCATGAGTTTGCAGGGCTTGCAGGTGGGGTGAAAGTTACGTGCAACTATACTTTCTCTTGCCGATATTCCTGTTCCTATACCACCCTTGAGCCATTTTGGTTTCTCTTCCAATCCTTCCAGTCCCTTATTCTTTTCGCTCTTGCTTGCCTTTGGCACTATCAGGAACGGGAATGTGTCCAGCGGTGAAAGCTCTCGCTCGCCGAACATATCGGCTTCAGGAAAGCCGTTCTCACGTGCCCAAGCGTCCAGATCGAAATAGCGGCTGAATGAACCGGAGTCAGGATTCCAGTTTTTATCATCACCACTCTTAAATGTTGTTCCAAATAGTTTTTTGGGGTTTTTGTTTTTATTCCCGCCTCCGCTTAAATGTTCTCTCCCGTCATTCAGCACGTCGTCGGACACGAGGAGGTTCGCAGGGAACCGACCCTGAGAATTAATTATTTGTCTATTTAATGTTGGACTTTCTTTATTCAAATCCCTTCCCTGTCCCTCCATATATGTTTTATATTTTGCATCCTTTTTATGTCCAACCTTAGTTGCGTCTTTATCATCTTCACTTTCATACGGTATTCTGCAGTCATCAAGCCATGTGATACCCCTCCCGTTCTTCAACGCCTGATCGACGTAGGTTTTTTCTGATAGCGGCTTCATGCAGACCAGTATCACTTCGACAGCGGGCTTAGGCTGAAAGCCTGCATAACTACCGTCAAGGGCTTTGGCTTCGGGAGTAATGGGTTTATCATCGGCAACTTTATATTTACCTTCCGCCTTTGCTTTATCTATCCATGGACGAGTCCCGTGTAAATCGCTTCGGGGCTGAATTACTTTTGTTCGGGGTCTTTCCACTCCTGCCCGCTTATCGACGAGCTTACCAATGTTACTCGCTTTCGGAAATCCACTCGCATAACACCAGTAAATGCTCGTGAAGTCCGTTCTGAAGCCAGCATCGGATAGATTAACTATCATCCTTGAAAGCACGTCCTGTCGAGGGGCTGACATTACCAGACACCATCCGCCTGGCTTCAATACACGCAGACACTCCTTCCATATGTCAACGCTTGGAACTGCTTTATCCCAATCCTTACCCATGAATGAATAGCCATACGGCGGATCAGTGAGTACAAGATCGACGCTGTTGTCAGGAAAATCAGCCATGATCTTCAGGCAGTCGCCGCAGATTACCTGATTGATATAATCTTCAAGCAAGATACTGCTCCCTGTCTGCTTCCGGTATTTTCTTGAACTCGTCCATTGCACTCCAGAACCCTCTCGGAGTTCTTTGGGATGTCATGCCATCCCTGTTTAACGGTATCGGGTTATATCCCCATTCAAATAAAAATCCCTTAAACCGGAATACTTTATTGTAGCAGACAAATCCGTCCTTTATTCTCTGACAGGGCATATAATGCCTCCTTGTTTCAAAACTTCGATGCCTCCTTCCTAATACTCTAATCAACATTATGCTTATTCATAGCAATCTCCTGCTCCAGCGATAACCGTCCATCACCTTTCGGATTAGGGGAGGTGATAGAAGAGGAGTATTTACCGTATGATAGCTCATCATCCCAGCGCCCCTGATTAAGCCATGTTGAGGGGTTTGGAATGTATTGCCCGTTATTCTTTTTCCAATCATCAGAACGTGATTGTTTTTCAACAGCCTTAATAAAACGATCAATCTCAGTATCAAATCTCATCCTCTTCCATATTTTCCAAGCCTCACCCTTTCCAACCTTTTTGGGATAGACATTCCAAAATCTTTCAAATTTCTCAGAATAAGTAGAAGGAGCTTTAACAGGAACTATATCTTTAACTATAACTTGTCCCCTTAAAAGGGGCTTTGAAGGGGCTTTGAATGGTATTTCTAAATCATTATATTCATTAAGGAAGAGGGGGATTATGAATGAATCCTTAAAAATATCCAACTGAGTAAGGAGGGACTTCCATGCGTTCTTGTTTTTTACCGTGATTCCCTTTTGTCTCCTAAGCATTTTTATTACCCACACAATCTCAAACTCGGTATCATATTTTAACATATTTGCATCTTCAAGGGCTTTGAAGCCCCCCCGAACACCCTTATCTGATATGCCGAGTTCATGCGATATGAACGGTAGTGGCAAGTAATACACCCCTGATAAATGAGTATGTGTGTTAGTAATTAAGTAAACCCAAATCAGTTTAGAATTTATATCCAATGCCCGCACCTTATGATCAATCCAAATTTCCGAGTCTATGGTGCGGTACATTATTTATTCTTTTCATGTAATTTTACAACCTTATTAAAAAACTTCTCATCACGCATTAAGGCACCAATTATATCCACTATGGTGTTTTTAGGTCGATCCCCCCTTGAGAGATACCTTAAATGCTTGGCGAGATCATTTATTTTATTACTTAAGAAATTTATTCTTGCTACATTCGCAAGAAGTGTACAGGCTTTAGATGCTTCAAGTTTCTCGTCTTTATGGCAGTCTTTACATAATGTAATAAGGCTGTAATCATCACAATCCCAGGGCTCCCGCCCTATCACGTAATACTTGTGATGAGCATGAAGCGTTTTATCCTCTGCGCCGCACATCTGACAAGTCCACTCATCACGCTCAAAGGTTTTCAGCCGCTTTTTCTGCCAACGGGGATCCCGTAATTTTTTCGAGTAATCTTCTTTTTTCATAGCTTCCTCCACAGAGCCAAGAAACCCTATCAGTGCTGATTACTTACAGGTTATGTAAGGCTGATAGGGCTCAAGGCTCAATGAAAGTCATTCCTGTAAATAATCAGCACCCGCAAGATACAACATATTTTGCCATTATGCAAGTCTTTTCGCTTACAGGGCGGCATTATTTGCCATCCCCCCGATATGACCACACATCGACATCCCCACCCTCTGTTTCCTTAAATTCTGGCTTCCACCCATGTCTTTGAAGCATCGACTGTAATAAAGCCGACACAACATTCACTATGCGACATCGGGGGGAGAGATTGTCTATCATTTCTGATACCTTACCCTCACCATTCCCGTGAATATCGGGGATATAAATAAGTTCTTTGTGTTGTATAGCGAAGCCAATTACGCCTGGATATATCTCCTTCAAATCATCCATGCGGTATTCTTCACCTTCTATTGTGAGTGGAGGTTCGTATGTACGGCTCTTCATTATTTTCCCCGCTTTTTTTCGATTGCCCGACACCGTTTACAGCGCAGGTCAGAGCCGCATGATTTACAGCGGAGTTCTTCAGGTAATGGGTCTCTCGTGTTGTCTATGCCGATTCCCAGTGCGCCGCAAACAGCGAAATCCTCGAATAGATGCGGTGTGCGGCTTGGGTTCCAAAACCCTTTTTCGCTTTGGATCCGCCACTCAGCCATCTTCGACCTCCGTTAGATTATTACTACCGCCAAAAAACAGCCGATAAAATTGCAGGCTATGTCCCCCCATGAAAACCCACGCCCGTCGAAGAACTTAATATGGCGTTCCTTGCCAAGCTTATCGTCTAAACACTCCCAAATTATACCGAGAGTAAGAGCAATCGATGCTGATGCCATAATCGGGTAAGTCGGTAAAATCCAGTGGACGGCTGCGACCAGAAAAAACGAGCCGAACAGATGAGTTAAAGACCACGAGTCAAACGGCTGGCGCATCAGGTTGCTCCTTCACCGCTCTCACGCCATGCTCGTAGAGAAAGTTTGTTGCCATATCTAAACCCTCAAACTTCTCAAGAAGATGTGGTTTTGTTAAATACCGGTGGTTTTTAGTGAGAAGGCACATATTAATGGCACCAACCCATCTGCACCAAGCATCCAATCCTAATTCGCCCGGCAAACTTGTAGGTTCATCCTCATTATCAGGCGCACCTTCAAAATTAGCCGGTTCATATCCTCCAAACGCTCCATACATCATATCAAGCAAGCGTTGACGGAGAGCGGCTCGTTCAGCTTTTTCCTTTTTCGTCAATGATCTACTCCTTTGAGTTAATGATAAAAATATCGTTCCCTGTGATGATAACGGCTGAAATGATTAGGGCTGGGATCACATCACACCTCCTCAGATAGTTTATTCTGAACTGCTCGAACAGCGGTATCCTCCAGTATCATCATCATCTCACGATCTCTCTTGGTTCGACCGTAACTGACGTAACGGAAAGTTTTGTCATCGAATGAGAGGATTATAACTCCCTGTTTGTCGTGTATTACCATCAGTTTTTCGGCATCGTTACTTGTTGGACTACTCATATATAACCCTCCTCAATACAGCTTTCACAGACCCCCACACTGTTGAGTTTATGTCCCCATCGTTCACAGATAATACAACTGCGAGGGTTTTCAATAATATCCGGTCTCTGCTGGGTAACCTCCAGTAAATTCCACTCCTGATCTTTAAGAAGGGTAACCCTCGCATCAATGAACTCCTCAACGAGTTCACCATATAGCCAGTGATTACGAAACTGATACATTGCCTTTTTGGCGGTATAGTCAAATATCAATACTGCGCCTTCGGATGCGCCGATAATACTGGCATAACCGATATATGCTTTAAGTTTCATTCACCGCCCTCCTCTGTCTGGCTGTCGGGCTGAGACCTGATCCAGTGTTCCAGTGCCACCATTTCGCATAGGTGACGTGCGGACTGCCAGCTCATCGGGAAAATGCGATTAGGTTCTTCACCCCAAGTATTGTGGAATATCGCTTCTTTATTGGAAACATCAACACCGCAGTAAAAAAGTTCATCATCAAGCTGTTCAGCCTGAAGAGTGTAGCCATTCCACCCGCAGACCTGATCGTCGCCAGGCTCCGATCCTTGATCCTTCCAGACAA
>SDBU01000710.1_pt1 | contig 47392 bp, 75 predicted proteins | sample 2277071 | NCBI WGS metagenome assembly SDBU01 (sample SAMN10397929, study PRJNA504765) | marine sediment metagenome | isolation source: marine sediment core GS08_GC12, 126 cmbsf | place: Arctic Ocean: Gakkel Ridge, Loki's castle | collected 2008
CATATCGTACATCTGACTTCGTGCCTTGAATCGCGGGTCAGTTGGAACGTACCGACCATCTGGAAACTTCGGCAGTTCCTTCGTCTTCCCGATTTGGTCAGAACCCATTCTGTCAAAGAAATCATTGGCTGTATTCTCGTACTGAACGAGTTCCTTCATACTACTATCATCTTGGACTTGACTTAGCCTTTTTTCTAAGCTGTCCGTTTTTTCTTTTATCATCGCTTCGACGTAAGCCTTGATTTTAGCTTCCGTGTCTGCGTCCACCTTAACAGGTGGTTCAACTTTAACAGTTTCTTTTTCAGGTGTCTCTTTCGCTGGAGGCGCTTCTTCTTTTTCCTGCGCTTTCAGGTGGGGAATCATCTCTATAAGCTGTTCGTCCGAATAGTCGTTTCCAGAAACGAAGTTGACTATCTGTTCGTCGCTCCAGTTTACGGCCTTGGCCGCAGTAGCAAACTCGTCTGGAATCTTTTCGCCGCGCTCTTCGGCTTCTCCAGCCGGTGTTTCTTTCTCGCCAGCAGTTCCTTCCGGCGCTTCCTCTATGCCGTCTCCAGCCTCTTTCTCGAATTCGGCAACCTCCTGTTCCGCGCTGGGAGTTTCAGCCCCAACATCTATTGTCTTATCGGCAACTTCACTGTCATCGTCGGGAACAACTGTTTGAACCTGACCCGATTCTTGTTCAGCATCCGGTGTCGTCTCTATTTCTTCGTTTATTTCTTCTGTCTTTGCCATTATTTCTGCTCCTTTGCTTTGGTTCTACAATCATCGCATATTTTCTGAAAACCAATTCGCGGTATAAACGAATTGCCGCATCCGATACAGTTTTGGGGCTTAAAAACGCTGGGCTTACGAACTTTTTTTATAACTTGTCCTGTAGAAACTACAGATGTTGGGCCTGAATTACCAACAATACTGTCCATTGCCGCCAGTTCCTCTTTGACTATCGTCCTAATCATCATCTCAACTTGGTCTCTTGTCGGGACGGTTTCTTTTACCATATCCCTTACAATCGTTACGACATCAGTTTCCCGCACAGTTTTTGAACTGACTATGCGGCCTTCGCCCGTTTCGTCCTGCGGGGGTAAGTCTACGCACACGCCGCACAAGCCGTTTACCAAAGCATCCAACTTGAACCTGTTTTTGCATCCTTTACATTCTTTAGTTTCCATTGGCATTATCTATCTCCTTTATAACTAAATTGTTCTTGCGGTGGTTTGACGCCCTTATCATATTCTTCGTAACCGCGCTCTTTCATTCGTTGCAGTTTTTCCTGCCTGCTTTTAATTTCCATAACATAGCCTTTTCCCTTTTTGACGAACCTCGCTCCTGGATGGAGCTTCTGCATTTTTTCAAGCTGCCAAGGCCGACACCCCAAAGAGTACGAATGTCTGACATTGTTTCTGGATGTCCCATCTATATTGCAGGATACACTTTGAACTTTTGTATGAGTCCTGAAAACTATCCTGCAAGACCCCGACCCACAGACAGGGCAGCCTTTTGGAAGTGGCGAATCAAACTCAAATTCGCCGTACCAATCACAGGATGTACAGGTATATTCTTTCATCACGCTGTTACCTTTGCCAAAACTACCCAACTTATCGCGGCAGTTACCGCCGAAGCGTCAATCGCCAACCCTAAATTACCAGCGGGGTTAATGGGTAAATAACCCGCTTCGCCAACATTCAAAACCAAATCAGCGGCAGCGGCGGCAAAAGTAGTCGTCCCCGCCGTATCGACAAGTATGTACACCGTCCCAACCTCAGCTTTAATGTAAACTCCGTAAATGTCATCCAAGTCAAAATGGTCAACCAAATCAAATAACGCAAGAGCGGTGGTGGTTGCGGCTGTCAATACTGTATAGCCCGATTGATATTCAACTGGAACGGTCATTATTTTTGTATTTGTAACTGTGTAAGCAGAACCCAATCCTGTTACACCAACTGTAATTGTTACTGTCGCTTGTCCGGCCATTATTTTCTCCCTTTCTTCTTGCGATAAAGTTTGCTTGGTTTGCCAGTTGGCCGCCAATCACTATGCTTCACTGCCCTTAACAATCTCACCTGAGCTTCAGCCTTTTTCTTTGTAGTCTTTTTTGCCTTCGTTCCGTGCGGAGAAGTTACTTTATAGCCATCGACTTTTTTGATTCTATATGGCATCATTAAGCTCCTTCTGCCACAGGTTCTTTTTTCGTCCGAGCCTGTTGCTGCTCAAGATTCGCCGTTCTGCTTCCTTCTGTCGCGCCGAAAGCATCGCTTCCCTGACCGAATTTGCCGCCCCTGCGTTTGGTTGTCGGCATCATCTTGTAATCAATCGGTGGCGCTTCGGCGGGTACTGCCGATTTGTACCATCGGTTGAAACTTTCCTTGAATCCGCCGTATTCGGCCAAGTCTCTATTGACAACATTAAAGTCGATAGTGCTACCTTGTTGAGCCGCCAACTGCAACGTCGGAAGTGTCCATTGGGTTAGGAAGGACATAAGTTTCTGATACAGCACGTCTGGCGAAGTCCTCTGGGTTGAGTATGGTATAATCTTAAAAATGTAATCGTAAAAATCGCCGACCACATCGGCTTGGCTGAACACTGTCGGCAATTCAAAGACTCCTGGCACTTCCCTGATAATAGGATAATAAGACAACGGGTTTGTCCAAAAGAGCCAACCGTACTTTTTCAAAATCGAAGTCATAAAGTCGGTGAATCGAGTGTTCATATTGTTGACGATTCTGGCTGCGTTGGCGTAAAGAAGCTGTTCCTGACCGAGCGTGGGCGCTGTCGCCTCCTTGCCGCCCAAGACGGTGGGGTTCGCGCCCGATTTCGCGTGCTGCGCCTCAAGTTCCTTGAACCATTGGTAATTTTCAGGGTCAAAGCCGCCAAGGACTTCTTTTCTGATGTCATCCATATCGTCAACTTTTATCATACCAAGATGCGGTGCTGCCTTTATTGCCTTCGCTACCGCTTCCATCGCCGCCGTATAGAAAAATAAGGTCTTTTGGTTTTCTGTAGATTCTTTGAACTTATCCGCCAAAATGTTTATCGCAATGTCTTGGTCGTGCCAAACCCAAGCCGGTGGAAGCGGAATTGTGGAATCGGGAAAGAACCTATAACCCAAATAATCGTAAGGCGAGCCGTCCGGCCCTTCCTCCTCGATTGTATTGAGAATCTTCGCCCTTTTGCCTTCCGGCATTATCGTTATGGTTACATTCTCATCGTACAGGTAGTAGTCGATGAACGTGGAGTAATCCCTTAGCGAGAGTTTGTTCCTGTTAAAGTCGGGTTTTGTGAGTTCCTCGGAACTATACTTTTCCATAAGTTGAGAATCGGCTTGAATCAGGTCGGCGTCCTTGTGGAATAAATCTTTCGCGTAATCAGTTGGAAGCCTGTAAATGTCTCCTTCGATTACCACGTCCGCTCTCGCTTTGGCTGCACTGTCGCCGATATATGCGGAATCGTCAATGACCACAACTTTCGGTCGTCCCGTCCTTATTGGTTCGGGGTCTTCACCGTATGAAACCTGCCTGTTGTACTCAAAGAAAGTCCTCGTAATGCCCGCCCCGAACATCGAGTTTCTCGCTACTGGTATAAAAACATTTTCGGCAAGTTTGTCGGTTTCGATGGCGAGATTCATCGCAAGTTGAGTTGTATAGGCCCAAGGTCTAAGGTTGGGAATCTGGGTTTCCACCATAACCTTTGGATTTCCCTCCACCAGAAACGGAACGACCGCCGAAACGCCCCTGTCTATCAGGTTCACCTGATGCGTTCGGGCGTATCCTTTTTTGTAGAAACCGGACGCCCACAAAGCGAGCATTTTCTGGCGGTGCATCAATGCTGGCCCTGCAAGTTCCTTCCAGGACTTCGCCAGCATTTGCAGTCTCGCCGCGAACCTTCTTTTAACGTCTTTTTCGGCTATTGGATGATTTTTGTCCATATCAGAATCTATAAGTGCGATTTTTTCTTTGTGCGTTTTCTAATCGTTGATTGAACTCATCGAACCTGTATCTGAAACTGCCAGGTTCGGGTATTTTGGTTATAGTAACGACCGCCTTGGGTTGTTCTTTCATCCCCAAAACGCCAAGGCCATCGACTATCACCCTGTCGCCGTGCGCCAGTCTCGCTCCTGTGGATTCGTCCTTTCTGGTCTTCGGGCCTATATCGCCTTCGGAATAAAAACTGTAATCTCTTACTTCACGAAGGGTCTCGGCATCGTGGATAATAAGCGCTCTGTGGGCTGGATTTTGTTTCAATCCTTCGGTGTAGGCGGCACGAAGCTCGCTTAGAAGGTCGTAAAAAGTACCGTTCATCCCGCCGGAATTAAACCAGCCGTTTCGTCTTTTGCGCTTACGGACTCGCGCGCGCTCGTCTTTGGTGATATAGACAAAGGCGTATCTATGAAATTTCACCCTTCTTTCAAAAATACCGCCAGGGCCGTTGCCTTCCCAAATCAAGAAGGGTTGGTTCGCTCCGCCGACCCATCGACAGATTGCTATTACCTGGTCTGTAAAGAATTCGGGCGGCGTGTTCGGGCAGGCCCAAATGCCGACCTTCTCGTAGGTGTTGACATCGTAAATTCCGCAGACCGAGTTGGATGCGCCCGTACCCATAGAAATATCGTTGGCCACGATATAGTTATGGCCTTGGTCGGGACGACCTTTGGGTAAAGCTCCCCACCATTTCAATCTGTTCTTACCGAAGTTCTGTTTGAATGTAATGGAGTTTATTCTGCCGTCCGTGTAGAGCGTATAGGTAACTTCGCCTTCAAAGTCCGGCTGTCGAATGGTGGTGTTCTCGATTCGCTTGCAGGTGGTTTCATCAAAGACCCTATCACCAGCCTGGATAGAATTGCGGTCGAGGTTACGGGCGACATCGGAAGCATCTCGTCTTTCGCATTGAAAATCGTACCAGGGACTTCGCGGGCCGCCGTTGTTGCTTTCGCCGCCATCTGCAATAAAGACGACCTTATCTCTCCTTGTTGAGATGCCCAGATATTTTTTCTGTACTTCGAGAGGATACGTCAGAAGTTCTTTTTCGAGTTCGCTCAACGTGAATGATTTTTCTTTGAAAACTTCGGGACAGATTTTCTGATAATGGCGAATGTCCTTGATTTCGATTTTGTTGTAATCGGGTGAATAATAAAGACCTTGGTTCTTTTCTGGGTTATCCTCCCATCCCAGCGTTACAACTTCGAGTTTGCCGCTTGTAATCAGTTCTGAATGGGTATGGTCAGACCAGGGGCTTTGTGTGGAGTTGTAGATAACGCAATCGGCAACGTCGGAGATGGTTTCTCGAATAAGTTTGGCGATTCTATTTTCAATCAGTCCGAGTTCATCGACCATAATCGACGTAAATCTTTTTCCACCGCCGAACCCTTCGTTGGTGGCTTCGCCTGTGATTGCCGAACCGTTGTCGTAGTTCTCAAAGAGCAAGTGCGTCTTTCTAATGGCCTTTGGTCTCATCCAGGCGGGGAGATTGGCAATCGCGTAAACGATTTTGTGGAATATGCAGGAAGAATCGCCGTAAACTTTCCAATCCAAAGTCGAGTTATTTAATATAACGCTTCTATCGACCAATTCTTCTTTTCGAGAGCCGACAAGAAACTGCGAACTTGGCATTAACAACCAGTGAAGCGCATATAATTTACTTATTAACTCTGTTGCGCCTTCGTCCCTGCTCTTATCGAGCGCCTTGTCCTGACCGGTCAGGATTCCCTGCTGGAGACTGTCTATAACGATTTCCTGTTTCGGTCGGAGAATAAAAGGCACATCGCGGTATCCAGAGAACTTTCTGGGGTTGAACGTAAAGAAGCAGGCGTTGAAAGCGATTTTAGGGTCGGCCCAGCACAGTTCCAAAAAGACCTTCTGCGCGCCTTCGTCGGCGGCGAGGCCGCTGTGTAGTCTCTTCCTAAACTCGATATTGGCCCGAATGTCCTTTGGAATCGAGTTGAAGAAATCACTCGGAGTCTGGATTTTCGATAACTTCATTGTCTATCACTTTCGCAGGGGCGGTAAGATACTTGCCCGCCAATTCGCTGATTTGTTGGCCTACAATGTCGCCGGTGATATGGAAATGCACCCCGCCCGCGCCGTCAGCCCCCTTGATTTTCCATTTTTCAGGATAATGGGCCGCCATATAAGCCAAAAACAACTTCGGGTTGCCTGGATAATGCTTTTTGGTTTCTTCGACTTTCGTTTTCACCAATCTTTTGGATTTCTTATGGTCTTTCTTGAAAAAATCTTTATCTTTAATTATTTTGGGTTCATACGTCGTTTTGACTTCTACATATTCGTAGCCCAAAGCCTGCCTGAGCATACTCGCCATCAAAATAGGCTCAAGTTTATCCAACGCCCCTTTGTAAGCCCGCTCGATATCCTTATCACCGTTTTGTCTGATATTGCTAAAGGCGTTTTCCCTGATTCCAAACAACCTTGCTATCGCAGCCTCCTGCGGATAAAGGGCAAGAAGATTTCTGTAGCCCGCGAGAAATGCTTTTCGGTAAAAAGCAAGTTTCTTGCCCGTTGAGGTAGTTAAAAAACCTTCGACATCTTTTTTAGGTGTGATTTTTGTACTGATTATGCGTTCCTTGTGTCCTCGCGTGCTTGTCTTGGCAACTTTAATAGCATCTTCTTTTGAGATGGGGTTTTCCGCTGCGTTTTGTCGGGCTTCTTTCAAGGCGTCTTTTTCGATTTGCAGGTCAGTATCATCTTTAGGCATCGCATCCATCTTCGGAAAAACATCTCTGTAAAGGCTAACTTCATTGGCTTTTTTTGCCATTACAACCCTCATAATCTGCACAATCCCTACGACTACTATAATCGGTATAAACACTCTATGTTCACTATTGCAAGGAAAAACTTCGGATTTTTGGTTTTTTCTGAAAAAAACTTCAGAATTGACAAAATGGGTTGGATAACGCAGAATGGTGTTTTAAGGAGAAATGCCGATGAGACAGATAATAATTGACGCAGAAGGGTACATAGCAAGTGAAGACAAAAAAGCATTGGTTTGCCCCGCAATATCAGATTCAACTGGGCCTGTTGCTTGCAGTAATAGATGTGCGTGGTTCAGGATAGAAGAAACAAATGTCTACTGCGGTGAAAAATTTATAGGCGTAATTAAGGAAAAGACCGATGCCTGACGGTGATATTGACTGGCTGTTCAAAGACGTTTTCAGAAGACTGGCTCTTGTGCTTGAAAACACAAAGAACCAAAAGCAGCGTGAGCAGATTCAGCTTGTAATTGAAGGCGTGGGTGCGATAAAAAAAATGACAACACCGAAAGAAAAAAGGCCAGATTCCTAAGAACCTGACCTTATAGGAGGAGGTGATGAAAAGCTTATGGAATCTTGGTATTATATCACAAGTCTTTCGCCCCTGTCAAGAAAAACCTTTAGCCATTTACTGCTCTTATAACCGCTTTAAGGTCAAGGACTTCGGTGCTTTGTTCATAAATCTTTGTTTCGACCTGTTGTTTTTTCATTATTTCGGGGGTATAGTCGTATCGAGGTTTAGTTGAATCTTCACACTCGCCGACCATTTCCCATTCTTTGCCTGCCGGTTTTTCTTCGATTTTTGTTTCAATAATCGTGATTTTATACATTTTTGTCTCCTTAATAAAATTTCTCCCAATGCCTGTAAACGATGTGGTTTCCGCCGTAGAATTCATTGAATCGCTGGCGCATCCGTTCAGCCCCAACCTCGATATTGTAGGGGTCGGCGGGCAGCTTGTCTCGGTGGCCCAGAGAAAACGCTTGGCCTGGATGCGAGGTGTATCCGACATCTTCGCCGGTTTTGGGGTCTTTGTACATCTGTTTGACGATATTGCTTTCCTTGATGATTTCATAAAGCAAGACTGGCTCATTCTCCTTCTTGCGTTCCTGTTCGGAAATAACTCTCCTGAACAACCTGCGTAATTGCCCTAAAAACGGCCTTTTCCGCGTTCTTTCCTGAGTGATGTACCAATTATTGATGCTGGTTCGGGTTAGGTTGTAATCGACTTTCATCAGTTCTCGCGCCCACAACCTTGCTTCGGCGTCTGTGGGATTCCAGTCAGGCCAAAGCCCTTTAAGTTCAGTGTTGATAAAGTTTTCCGCTTCCTGTGAAGTCATTATTTACCTTTCAGGGCTTGTTCCCACACTAAAAACATTTGTCTCGGTTCATTATTCTCGTAAAGTTCTCGGCCTCTTATAATTGCCTCTTTTAGCCGTTTGTTCTCGGCTTGGAGTTGCTCATATTTCTTTATGGGAACACAAACCACCCTCACCCTTGATTTTGGGGGCATATTGGGAGATTGTATTTCTTTCATAATTCGCCCGCCTTTCTTAGTCTTTCAAACTGTTCGTGGGTGGTCTCACGTTTAGGTTGTTCATTTTTTCTTTCCCACATCAAAATCGTGTGGTAATGAGATTTATATTTTTTGCCTTTGCTGCCGATATAATCATTCAAAGCCTTTATTTTTTCGGTTGTTCCTTGCTCTCCAAATTGAGAAACTAATTTTTTATACTCCTCGCTTGAAAGAAAAACAAACTCCATATATTTCTGTTTTGTCTCTACTCTACTCTGTCTCTGCTCTGTCTCTGGTGTAGCATCTTGGTTGCCTTCTGCTATCATTTTGCTATCATCTTGCTTGCATATTACGATAAACCCATTCTGAATAAGAGGTTGTAGGTTTGGTTTTTTACTCAAGGGCAGGTGTTTGTATAAATATTTAGGGTTAGCAGGTACTTTGCCATTTCCTTTTCGGCTCGTCAGCATCCACAAGCAGAATAATAGCACCTTGCTATCATCTTGCAAGCACTCAAACTTCTCGTTGTCGAGCAATGAATTATAAAGTTTTATCCAAGGTGGGCTTCGCTTGCTGTAATGTTGAAAAGTTTCCCATTCTAAAATTTTAACGTAATCCATTACGGGCATCCTTGCGGAAAAACACCATTTATTACACAGTTTGGGCTTCTGGCAGGGACTTTTTGGGTTCGTCATCCGCAACGTGCTGTTTGAATATTTCCTCAAAAAGAGCCACTAATTTGTAGGTAGGGTATTCTACTTGGATTAGGACATAAAGTATATCCAGCCTTTTTTTTGCTTCCCTTTCCTCCCTATGGCAATCTTCACAAAGAGCGACTAAAAATCTATTAGGATACTCCCAAGGCTCGCAATTTTTGAGATATTGCTTATGATGAACGGTTAAGGTTTTTTCTTTTGATTCGCATATACAACACTGCCAACCGAAATATTCCAACACTTCTAATCTTTTTTTCTGCCACCGAGGGTCTTTCAGTTTTTCAAGATATGATTTTTTGTTCATTTTTCTTATCTCCGGCTGTTTTTGTTAATTTATTACTTAACTTTTCAAGGTTTTTGCCAAAAAAAAGACCCATCGGTGTATGGACGAAGTGAATGTGCCGACAGGTCTTAATATGCATAGTTCGTCCATAGCCCAACTATACCGCCGACCCGCCGCAGGTCAAGAAAAAAACTTGACAGGCTGGATAAAATCACTATAATACAAACAGGTTGGCGGCGGCTTGCAAAAAGCGGTAAGTATGGCGGGTGGGCGTTTGCAAGAACGCTAACAATAATGCACTCTATAAACGAGTGTTCCCTCATATTCACCGATGAGCGGTTGACCATACGCCTAAGGCTCATCCTGCCCGCCAGCCGATATATTAACCTCAATTCAAGGAGACAGATTATGGAAGGTATTTATCAAGTAACAATTCAACAAGTTGAAAATGGATTTCTTGTTCGTGTGGGATGCAAAATTTTTGTTTGTGAAGAATGGGCCAAAATCGCCGAGCAGCTTGGGGCTTATTTTGCAGGTGAGGAAACCGCATTTATTAAAGCGCAAAAAGACAAAATACCACAACAAGCAGACATACCGCAACCGTGCGACCCCACCGCTAATGCCAACTTAGGTGAGACAGTAGCAAGAGGTTGAGATATAGCAAACGGTCAATATACATATCAGGAGACAGTTATGGACAAAATCATTTACAACACAAAAGTCAAAAGCGTGAACGTCAAATCGGACAGTGATTCGTTGACGCTGGACGGAAAAGATTTCACAACGGACGAGCGGGAAACGCTAATCCGGTGGGCGAAGGACAAAGAAACCATCAACATAACCCTTGCGGCGGTACAGGAGCGTTTACCCAATACATAATCCTATGCAAGACCGAATTCGCAAAGCCGATAAAGGTTTATTCGGCGCTGTGCCTCGAAGGAATCAGCGATGCCGAACCAAGCGTCCCCCTGACGGCGAGGCCACCGAGCAGCATCGTCAGCGCCTTGAGGCCATCGCGGCCCGAATCGAATCGGAGGAAGAACTGCTAAAGTCCCGCAAAATCAAGCCCTATGAAGGATATTCGGCGGGCGAATTCGATAAGCTGAAGGAGACCTGAAAATGCCAAAAGAACACACAAGAATTTATCTTGACAACACAAAAGCTCAATCTCAATGTGGACACGGAAAATTAACAGCCATAGATAATTATTCAAGTGTGGACGTGCAAGGCTGGAAGGAAAGTCCTGATTATTTTATGTATAAACGGTACAAATGCGAGGATTGCGGCGGTACGGTTATAGTGCTACACGCAGTCGTTGAAAAACTAAAGGAGACTAAAAATGGACTATGAACAAACCGAAAAAGACCTCAAGAAAATCGCAGAAATCGTGGACAAATTGCCAGAAAAGTATCAAATGGAAAGTTTCGAGATGATGCTGAAACTTTATGGCTGCGAAAAGATAACTGTGATGGAAAAGGAGACCTAACCTGTGATACCACAAATACTTATGCGGGTTAGAGTTCTGGTGAACTTAGGTGTTTCATACGCACCTTTAGGTGGGTTCGATTCCCGCACCCGCTATTTTTAAGCAAGGATGCAGGATGGAGCGAACTGATATACCGACAGCCTGCCGTAAAGGCTACAAACAAGCCATTTCAGGCAAGGCAAGCCCAAGGATGGCGATTAAAGCCTTCTGCATCGAGTGTACCGGCTACGACCGAGACACGGTAACAAACTGCCCCGACCGAGGCTGCCCGTTGTGGCAATACAGACCGTTCAAAAGAGGATAATGAAATGCCAAAATGTCCAAGGTGCGGAGAAGCTATGGAATGGGACGGTCGTTGGGATAGAGGCCATTACTATAAATGCCGCAAGTGTGGAAAACGGAATGGATTTGCCGGTGAATGAGATTGAATTTTCTTCTGATACTGCACATCGCAAGCAGTGGTTTCGGGGTTTATCTTTTAGCCATCCAGCCAAAATGCACCTGTCGCTTCAAATGTATCTTATCGAGCATTATACAAAGCCAGGTGATACGATTCTTGACCCTATGACTGGAAGCGGCACTATTCTTGTGGCCTGTGCGATTGGCCGGAATGTTATCTGTGTCGAGCTTGAGCAGAAGTTTGTAGATATGCAGCAGGCCAACTGGCAAAAGATAAAGGCACTTGGGCCGATACTGGGCTATAAAATGGGCGAGGCCGTTATCCTGCAAGGCGATGCCCGAAATTTAGAGGGCTTGCTGGCGGATAAGGTTGTGTTCAGTCCGCCTTTTTCTAAACAAATGCAAGATGTAAAATGGATGCAGAAAAACCAGCCAGGGAAATATAGGGGAACGCACGATGAAAAAAGTCAATCACCTAATAATATATCCAATCTCCCTTACGGCGAAGTCTCGGCGGTGATAAGTTCGCCGCCATACGAAGCCAGCATAACAGGCAAAGAGCTACCCGAATCTGAAAAGTTGATTGAGCGGAAATCGGGCAAAGAGAAATGGGGCAAGCATCTTCGGCTTGGACGGTCGCAACTTACTAAATATGCCGATGTCATCTGCACAAGCCCGCCGTATGAAGAGGGATTAGGGCATAAAGATACACGACCAACTTCACAAGGTATGCCTCGTCCACATTATACAGAAAACCCACAAGCGGAAAACATCGGCAACCTCAAAAGCGAAAACTATCTACAAGCTATGCTCCAGGTCTATCAGCAATGCCATCGAGTTTTGCGTGAAGGCGGCCTGATGATTCTGGTTACTAAAAACTTCATCCGCAACAAGCAGGTAATCCGCCTCGATACCGATACTATCAAGCTCTGCGAGACCGCAGGGTTCACTTTGAAGGAACGCCTGAAAAGAAAACTGACGCAGCAATCGTTCTGGCGAATAATCTATCAACGAAAATACCCCGATGCTCCAAAGATTGAATTTGAGGATATTCTGGTTTTTGAGAAGGCAGACCAGCCCACAGAATCCTGAAAAACCCTTGACAGGGACGCTTTTAGCCCGTAGAATCGCAGGAAATAGAAAATATGTAGCCCAACACAGGGCAAAGCCTAAAAGGAGACGAGAATGAAAAAAACACAGAAAATCATAGCCTATGCCTATGTCGGAAAATGGAGAGATGGAACGCTTGGTTGGGTTGTACCAAACTACCTGCACTCTCAAAATACTGAAAAGTACCCCCGAAAACCAGATTTAAGAACACACTTCGTGCCTGATGATAACAAATTCTTCTTGGCAAAAATCACAATCGAACCAGTAAAGCAAAGTAAGCGAAAACTTGTCCGTACAGCCAAAGATATACGAAGCCGTCAGTAAATGAGAGAGGACAAAAATGAAAATAACCTGCTCAATGTGCAAAAAACGCCGAAATCCGATGACAGGGCGAAACCTCGAAATCCGCTTCAGGGGCGCGATTAGAGGCGAATTGACCTATAGACCAAACAAGCCCATCTGCCAAAAATGCGCCAATATCCTGCACGAAAAACTCAGCAAGGCCGTGTGGGAATTCGTGAAGGAGGCTAAGAAATGAGAATATGGCTTATTGTTGCTATTATTTGGGCTTTCTCAGGGATATGGCATTTAGTGTCATACGTCTTACGAAACAAACACAATCCTCCAAAAGACTGGGCAAAAATCCTTGAAGAAACCTCCGGAACGGCTATAGGCCATAAAGCGGGCCAAGATAGTTTTTTCGCCTATGATGTTAATACGGGTATAGGTGCAAACGCGGGTCAAAGTAAGGCTAAGAAATGAGAAACATCCTACTCATCACACTGGTCGTCGCCTATCTTGGTCTCGCTATCCACGACGTAGCCACAGGACAATACCGGACAGGCGGAATCTCCCTACTCTTCGCCTTAGCCAACTACCTGATATTCTTCTGAAAGGAGAAGGAAATGGCAAAATATCGCAAGAAACCAATAGTGATTGAGGCGACACAGTGGTTTAAGAATGGCGACCATCCCCAAGACAATGTTTTCCGTCCATTTGAGGACACAGGGGAAAAACCAACGGAGCCGAGAGAAGGGGAAATTGTTCGATATTACCGAACACCAGAGTTGGACGGCCAAAACAAGTGCAAAAAATGTGGTGATATTATGCACAATCACGGATGGATAGACACTCTCGAAGGTGGTCATATTGTCTGTCCAACAGACTGGATTATCAAAGGCGTGCAGGGCGAGTTCTATCCCTGCAAACCCGACATTTTTGAACAAACCTACGAAAAAGTGGAGACTTGAGAAAAAGATGAGCAAAAAAACGAGGCATATAGACGTAAAAGATGGAGATGGGTTGTGCTTTAAGAATGGGCAGTATTTTTACCTTACTTGCTGCGACTGTGGCTTGACTCATAAGGTAACAGCTAAAGTTCTCAAGCAAGCGGAGGCAACGATATTTTTCTGTCGAGATAGCAGGCGGACAAGTCAAAAAAGAAGAAGGGCGAGGGAGAAAAATATAAGATGAGTAAAATATGCGGGCGATGTTACGACGAGGTCGATGAATTGTTTACCCCTAATTGTGCCGAGAAGCCGGAATTACTGAAAGGCCGGCCGATAGGTCAATATCACTGTCCCGATTGCGGAGCTATGGTTATAGCCGGAATGAAACATTTTGAATTGTGCAGACGATGTATAGATAGAACACACCCTGCATTTGACAAGAATTCCAAAATCCCAACAATCTAAGTGTCCAAACCCACTTTACCCTTGACTTTCCCTCCAATCCCCCCTACAACCCCCAATAGAATACCAACTAAAGGTTGTTAGCTTAACCTAAAGAATTAGACACTTGGTTATGAGACAGATATGTCAAAAACCCTATTCCCAGCCTAAAAACCAATATCAAGCACTTGACAAAAGGAGATAATTGTGAAGGTAGCAGTAGAGTATCTCAAGTGGATACAGAAAGAGCGAGCGAAAATCAACCGAGCGAAACTGGAAGATATAGAGTTTTTTGAGAACGGGATGAAGGTAGATATACCCAAAGAGGTGATAGATAAGTTCGCGTTTACTGGACTGAATAATATAGACTTCATTTTGTCAGGATTCTACGAAGAGAGATGAAAGCAGTAAAAACACTTCTGATGAATCAAAAATCATAATATCTATCAGAGAGCCTATACCTTACCCATACTCCTTCCTATCCTTGCCCCCACCTACCCCCACGCGCACGCTCCCGCGTTCGTCCGATAACATACCAGCAGCGTTCGTCCGATAATCTTACGTCCCGTCTGCTGTGCTGTGCTGCTGTGCCGCCTTGCTCTGGGTGGTGGTTGGCACGGGTTGCCTTGCGTTCGTCCATCCTGAGCGATTCTGATGCGTTCAATCTATGTTAACCTGTAACGATTATAACGATTGTAACGACACGTTCACTTTTTGCAACATAGCAAGGGGGTCAGACATACCGTATATGGTGTAACTATATGTAGCGGTTGGAGTTATAGTAAACATAGCGTTTATGTCAATCGTAACGGTTGGCGTTTCCTTAACCCTAAAAAACATAACGGTTTTAACAAAAAATTACTTGACAACGGGGCGGGCGTTTGTTATGATATGATTGTGGATACGATAACACTTTAGGAGGTGGAAACAATGTCAAGCCCACAGCTTGAACGAATTGATTGGGGGGTATTTACAGTTGATATGCTGAAAGAATTAACACACAAAGCATTCGACGAAATAGGCAGCCCCGAAGACAAAATAGAGTTGTTGAAAGAGTTGGAAGATAAGTTAGATGAATAACAGATTTATTGGTTTTGCGCAGTTGCGCACTGTATAGGACGTTAATGCACTTTTGGAGGTGGAAAGATGCAAATCATTTACAGTCAAAACCCAGTTTATCTTAACAGTACTGAAGCCATTTGTGCCAAAATAAAATACTATTGGCGCAGGTGGGAAAAACTATGTAAACTCGGTTGCGCACACCCAGACCAACCGTTAACAAGCCGCGTCTGCTGGCTTCAATCGAAACTGCTTCGGCGATTCAAAACAGGCGAAAAGTTACCCCGTGATGTTCTTCGGTATCTTACAGGCTATCGGCTTGTGGGTTGTGTGCTTTTAGGACGCAGTTATTTTTAACAGGCGGCTGACGCCGCCGGATAGGTGGAGGGTTGGGAATGATAACCCATTATCAAAAACAGGCGACGGATTTTTTGACTGAAACAAATACTCAATTCTCCGCCATTTTCGTCAAATACGACAAGCACTTCCCAGACGATAAAGAACGTAGAGACATTTATGAAATCACTTTGCAACGCGGCGTTCGGAAATACGCTTTTCGGTTCGGCCAAAGCCTTTTACATTCTGGCCGGTATATTCTCTATTATGACAAAGGCAAATATCACGCGGGCGACAGATTCCATACCAAACAAGACTTACAAAATCTACGGAGCGCCTTCATTGGTTACGGCAAGGTTTGGGAAGAAAACAAAGACTTTGAAGAGCCAACGCCATACAGCGTTTTAGCCTGTTTGCAAAAATATGACCCTGATAATTTTGAGAACTTTTGCGCCGAGTTTGGCTATGACACCGACAGCCGAAAGGCTGAAACAATATACAAAGCTGTCAAAGACGAATATCAAAACTTGGCTATGCTTTACAATGATGAAGAACTTGAACAAATGGCGGAGATACAATAATGTTTACCAAACAGCATTACAACGCAATAGCAAAAATCGTCAAGGAAAACACCATAGTTATAGGTACGACTGGACAAGGCGAAATACACAAGCGCGATTTTATCGAATATCTCGCTAACTACTTTGAGCAAGATAATGCGCTATTCGACCGCGAAAGATTTTTGAAGGCTTGCGGATTGAAAGAGTAATAATGGTTTATACGATTTGCGGAATCGAAATCAGCAAACAGCACGCGCTTAGGCTTGCCTATAAATGCTTTGAGATTTATTGTACTGAATTGAGCCAAAGCATTGAGCAGCGTCGACCGTCGTACATTATAGATAGAGACCGGAAAGATGCCCGTGCAGCACATAAACTATATCGAAAAATAGTATGCGAAAGATAATAAATAAAGCTCTAATCACCCTCCTCTTCTCTTATAGACCCGTCGGCTGCGGTGGTTGGCGGGTCTGCAATTATCCTATAAGATTTTGGCTGTTCGTTTGCGCATATTTGGCGTTGTGCTGAAAGGTGAAAAATGGCAATTAAGAAAATAACGACCACAGTTTACAAGGACGACGAGACGCAACAAGAATATCAATTCGAGCCGATAGACGACACAATCGAGCTAAAGCCGAAAGTTAGTAGTTTATTAACGGACGCTGGCTTTGAATTGCGGTACTTGACGCGAGACGAAAGCCCGCAATCGCCGGACGAATTGGAAAACGCCGATTGTTTCCTTGTGCATTATCATCGAGACTTTTTTATCGAAAACGATATTTGCCCCAAAGACGTGCTGGGCTATATTTACACGCGAAACGCCGATGCATACGACAAGGACGGCGCAGAGCAAGTCGAAAAGGATTATTTCGTATTTGCCGTTTCTGCGTACATACATAGCGGCGTTTCGTTGTCTCTGCAGCAAGGCAATTTCCACCCGTTCGATGGGCAAGGCTGGGATACAAGCCACGTCGGAGCGGTTCTTGTCAAGCAAAAAGAGTTCAGTTTCCCGAATGGTCATCGTATTAACACGTTCAAGGACGATGCGCGCGGTCGAGCCGCAGGACTTGTCGAAACGTGGAATCAATATCTATCTGGCGACGTTTACTGCATCGTTTGCGAAAAGCTGGGCAAGGACAAACAGGGAATCGACTTTGATATTGTCGGCGGCTATTACGGGCTTGACTACGCGAAAGAAGCATTGAAAACGGAAATCTGAAAAGGTGAAAAATGGCATTAACGCAAGCTGAAAAAACAAAATTACTTGGGTTGGCCGAAAGATATGTTGCGGCTTTTGAAAAAAGCGCGCAGGCCGCGAGGGAAATTGCAGAAGCTACAGTTGAAACTCTGAACGCAACCACCGAAAGAATGAAAAAACTTAACGAATAGCTCAGATTGCCCCAGATTGAAAACAAGGGTACTATGGTACGGAATCATTTTTTTAGTGGCCTGTTTTTACTGCCGTAAAGAGGGAATAGGAAAATGTATGAATTTACTCCAGAAATGGGAGAAATCAGCGGTTTCGGTGGTGGTTATGAAGAAACTTGCAGGGCTATGCTAAAAGCGGGCTTGGAGTGGCTTGACGCAAACGCCGAAGCCGACCCACAATTTCACGGCTACAAAAACGTATATGGCATTATTTCAGAAGATAACGCAGACGCCAAGGCGTTATCTAAGGCTGTGGTAGAGGCAGCTAAAGATGATTGTACTGGGGCTATGCACCAAGCCGTTATAACATCAATCCTTTGGATTCGTAAAAATGGATGGGAAAAATATGTAGAAAGAATGTCTGAAAAGCCACAAAGCGGGACAAAGTAAAGAGGGATTTGATTATGTATGATTTTTCAGACTTCGAGTTGGACGACTTAAAAGAAGCGCAGGAACTTTACAAACGGCTGGACGAAATCGGTATGGGTTTTGCCGATGATGACTGTCTTGCTGAACTTAATCGAGAAATTGAGAAACGTAAAGAGGTGAAAAATGGGATGTAGAGGACAAGTAAAAATTATTAGCGACATCACCAACGACCACGATGTATATTTGTACACTCATTGGGGCGCGGATGAATTGCCTGATGTAGTAAAGAGTGCATTGGCGAAAAAGTGGCGTTGGGACGATGCGTGTTATCTGGTTCGAATCATTTTTGACGAAATGATAGGGGCTGATGGACACGGAAACGAAACTGGACACGGTATCTGCACCGCTCAACACGGCGATATTGAATGTCTTGTAACGGTGGATTGTAAGAATCAGACCATTCAGATTGACCGTTCAATGTACAGCGGCAAAAAGGAAAGCCCTGTTTCGTTTGGAGAGTTTATACGGGAATGAAACTATTACGGCATATCCGATTGTGGCTCACTTGCTCGGCGTATCGCTGGTACTGTCGAGTGGAGCGGAGCATCGGAAAGCTGTAAAGAGGGACTTGGAATGAGATATAAGTTTAATTATTTCGCTGCCGGAATGTGCTTTATATTGATGTTTGTTTTTTTTGTGGAAAACAGGATTTCACTTGCGATAGCATCTTTTGTTGTTTGTGTTTTAAGTCTTATTGGCCGACCTTTTGGAAAGTGGATAGGGACTAAAATATCAAAACGTTTGAGACGTTGAAAAGGCGAAGTATGAAAGCTAATTGGGGACGGATAGTTAAAAAAATAGAGGCGGCGACAAAAGACGAAGTGGCGATACTAAAGTCTTTGCTCGATACGGTAAATAGTAAAATATGCCCTGAATGTAAAGAATGTTGTTGTGCTGCGCACAATTTTGACAGGGGATGTGCTAAAAGTGGAGGGTACTATGATGTCCAATATGACCCTACGCCACCAACCCTTGTAAAATATCTAAAGAAAAAATATAAGTTTACGGTAAAGTCAGGCTTTTTGAATCCCGAAACAGGCTGCAAGCTGCCGCGATACCTGCGAAGCTACACTTGCTTGATATACTTTTGCGGAAAGGAACAGAAACTGCTCCGACGCATTGATGTAACAATGGCAGGATATTTAGCCAGAAGGATAAGAACCATAAAAGAACAAATACTTACCAACGTATGAAACAGGTTTTTTAACTATTGGGGAAAAAGGAGACAGATTATGGATGTATTGTTCATTAGCAACAGTGGTGCGGGGTTTGCCGACACGGTAGAATGTGAAAAAGGAACTACCGTCGGGGAATTTTTCAAGGATATGATGAAAAAGGGCGACAAGCCCGAAAATCATCTTATTCGCGTCAACAGGGATATTGCAACGGCAGACCAAGTCCTGCAAGAAGGCAACAGGGTTACGGTTACACCAACGCACATCGAAGGCGGAAAATAGCCGAAACGAACGGTAGCGCGGAGCGCCTCGGCTTTCGGGGCGCTCCGCCTTTGGGAGCAAAGAATGTTTTTCAAGAGGCTGATAATGGCAGGGAAACGCAAGCTGACAAAGAAACCCAAAATAGTATCAAAAGAGCCTCAGCATAAAATAGTCAAGGAAATACAAACCGTTATGGGAAAACGTAATGGCAAAGAGATAAGTCTAAAAGAAGTAAAGGCAATGTTGGTATATTTACTGGACAACTACGACATTGTGTATTACGAAAAAAATGTATTAACGATACAGACAGAGGATATTATGTACGGCGGCCATAATTACGGAACATATGTTCTTAGGCTTAACCTTAAAACAATCTTTGCGAGCGAGAGTGGCTTTGAAACAGGACTTACGCTTACACCAAAAGGGAGGCGGCACGTTTACAGTTCTTCAGGCAATTTATGTTTTGGCAGTGGCCCTCGCGGTGGTTATCGTGCCGCGCAAAAGTGTATTCGGGATGGTCGTATTGATGATTATGTAGATATAGTCCAGCAGGTACTTCGTTCTTAATAATAATGGCAAAAAAAACCAAGAAATCCGTAAGTAAAACTAAAAAAGTACATCGAAAGACAGTCGGCTTTGCTATCAAAACAGTTCGAGAAATCCAAACTCTTATGGGGAAGCGCAACGGAAAGAAAATAACGCTAAAAGAAATCAGGGCGATGCTCAAATATCTATTGGATAACTACAACGATGTATCCTATAAAAAAGGGATATTAACGTTACAAACGGATGATATTATTTGCGACGATTATAATAACGGCACGTTTAGTCTTAGGCTTAACCTTAAAATAATCTTTGCGAGCGCTGAGGGCTTTGTAGTAGGGCTTAAACTTGAACCAAGAGGCTGTCGGCACGTTTACAGTTCTTCAGGCAATTTATGTTTTGGTAATGGTTATTGGGCTATAAAAAAGTGCGCCAACGATGGTCGTATCGACGACTTTATAGATATAGTGCAGCAAATTTTGCGAACTTAAAAGAAAGGAAAAAGAGATGAAGCTATTAAAGCAACCCAAAATAAAAGACCTCGCCTTGCGGTTCACCCGCTGTGCGTGGGGCAAATTGGTTTACGTCAACGAACTGTCCACTACGGAAATCAGCGGGTTTTGCATCGCTAACCCCAAAGACCTTTTACTCGTCGAAGACATTGCGTTTTTGCAACAGGTCAATACAGGGGCAAGCACCCTGCTGGACGATGAGGCTGTGGCAAACCATTTCGACGACCAAGTTGACGCAGGGCGCAAACCACAGCAGTTTGCAAGGATATGGCTACACACCCATCCAAATTCACATAATTTTGGCAAAAAAACACAACGCAATCGCAGAATTATAAACAATAATTTCGGCGTTCCGTCGCCAAGCTGGACGGACGAAAACACTATCCGTCGGGCGTTTGGCAGTTGCGATTGGGCCGTTATGTTCATTTACGGCGGCGGCCCGACAGGTTACGCCCGATTAGTGTTCAAGAAACCTGTGAATGGACAAATCGTGATGCCGGTGGAAATACAAAAGAAAGGCAAAAACCCGACAAAGAAAGATTATGTAAACTGGAAACAGGAGTTTGAAAAAAATATCGTTGTGAAAAAGTGGGATGTGCCTGCCGCTGGACTTGACCTTAATTTACCGACTGGCCAGTATATTCAACTTTTAGAGATACTTGATGCCGATATTGACGCGGACGACTTCGCTCGGTTCATTGAAAGTCGCGGGCAGACGGTTAAATGGTTCTGCAATCTTGATACATCGTATCATCAGTGGTGGGTGGAGGAGTTCAGAAGGGACGAAGACTTTTATCCCATACCGCGAAGGACAATTATAAACCCGTACCGTTCATAGAGGTTCAATATGAAAACAGGATTACCACCGGATATGTGTATAAATGGAGAAAGATATGTTCCTAACTACATTCACCATCCGCTCGTCAAAAATAAGAACGAGATGCTTATAAATGGGATATGGTATATCAAGATAACCAAGAAGAAGAAATGCGGAAAGGTAGGTGAATGATGAACGATGAAAGATACAGCCGACAGTCGGCTTTAGTGCCAACAGAAAAACTGGCTCAACGGAAAGTAACGGTGATTGGCGTAGGCGCTATCGGGCGGCAGGTGGCCTTGCAGCTTGCGGCTATGGGCGTACAGCATTTGCAGCTTATCGACGATGATACTGTAGAGGAAAGCAATATCGCAAGTCAGGGATATTACGAAGAAGATTTAACTTATCACAAAGCCACTTCTACTGCCTCGATTTGTTATTCAATAAATAGCAAGATGAAAATTGAACCGTATTCTATAAAGTTCGATATTGATAAAATCGAAAACGGTATCGGCGAAACGGTCTTTTGCTGCGTTGATAGTATTACAGCCCGCAAAGAGATATGGGAAGCCTTTTTTACACGCCGCAGCCTAAGGATACGTTACATAGGAGATATACCTGACTTTTTCTGCGATGGCCGTATGGCCGCAGAGAGCCTGCGGATTCTAACAGCGTACAATGCCGAATCGCGCAAGCATTACCCCACGACCCTTTTTACGCAGGATGAAGCCTTTCAGGGCAAATGCACAGCCAAAACAACCATCTATTGCGCGAACGTGATTTCTGGTATTATGGTTGCTCAGTTTGCGAAATATCTACGAGACGTGCCGGTCGAAGCGGATATGTCCTACAACCTAACGACAAATGAATTGACGGTACTCAAAGATTGAGAACTAAAGAGCGGATAAATGGTGAAGTGGATAATTCTGATAATCGGAGGCGTGATTGTCGTGGCTGTCCTTTGGGTCGCAATCATCGAGGCTATTATGTGGCGTCTTACCCCACTTGAAGAAAGGGATTATATCAAATACAAGTGGTGGTATAAAAGATGGATGCGGTGGATGAACAAAAGAAATAAAGGTCGTCAGGCCAAATTGCGGGCAAAGGAAGCGAAGCAGGCGACCAAGGATTACATCGAAAAAAATAGGCCAGGATGGGTAAAATGATAGGAGGTGAAAAATGAAAGCGTTAAAAATGAGTTTGTTGATTATATTGATTTGCAATGCTGTCAATGCCTATGAGTTTAGCGGCATTGATATTGTCAACGTCGTTGGGAGCTTCCCTGGCAACCATTACGACGCTATTCATACCTCACTTTGGGATGTGTCTGACGGCTTGGATAGTAGAGATATGGTCATCTACAACAACTTTTGTTTTTGCATACCTGAATGGCCAGGATATTTATGTGAAGTCGCAAGTATGTATTCCGACGTAAATGGACACAAATGCCTTTACGATTACAGACCGTGCGATAGCAACGCCCCCTTTGATATAAAACTGTTTCTTTGCGGCAGTGTTGGTGGTGATACAGAAAACCATTTGGAGGTGGATTTCTATGTCCGATTGCCAGAGTACGAAACCTTCGATGATAAGACGGTTATTTTGGAATCGGACAGATTGCTTTATGGCAGAGCCGTTGATGTTAGAAGGATAATCGAAATCGGCCGCCTTCGCGACCCTAAAACCGCCGGCATTATACCGCTAAAAAAAGTACCTGCGGGAAATCACACTATCGCCAACCCCTACGGAGAAATGACCTTAAAAATTGGCACAAGCCTCGCGGACATAAATAGTGATGGCAAAGTCAACTTGAAAGATTATACCTATATTGCAGAGCATTACGGAGAAAGTGGATTTGGAATTGTAGGTGATATTTCTGGCTTTGACGGAGTACCCGATGGTTGTGTGGATTACGCCGATATATCGGCCTTCGCCAAAGAATATCTATGGGAGTGATTAGAAAAAACGAATAACGGCAAAATTCAGGAGAAAGGAAATGACAAATTATCAACATCCAGGGGAAGTACGAGAGGCTTTGAATTTTCAATGCTTGCACTGCAACGATATTTTCACTGCACCGCAGGGATTGGACGGCCATTTGTCGCGGGTGCATAATGTCGACCTGCGAAACCTTCGATACAAAAAGGATTGGGATGTTACCACAAATGTTGCCGGTGATTATACGCCGGTAGAAAACAGACAACCATCAATTTACTCAGGAGACAGAATTATGAAAAGCGAAATGGAACTAACGCACAATTTGGAGTGTCTTATGCCTGGATGCGTGGCAGTCTATGCCAGCACAGCCGGAATGAGCCAACACCAAAAAGGCGAACACGACCAAGGTTCTAAGCTAAAGGTAAACTACCAATGGACAAAAAAGCCAATCACATTCAAGAACAAACTTGCCGAGGCTGCGCAGGCGAGAAAAGGAATCGGAATGACAGCAGCCCCCGAAACGTCAAGAACAAAACGGCCATACAAAAGACGGCAACCACAACAACAGCCTATTGTGATTACGCCCCACGACAAGTACATTGAGATTGCCGCTGTGATTCGAGTACCGATTTCGGTTGGGCAGGCGGAAATAATCCAAAGCGGGATATAATTGGCGCAACCGCCGTTGATTGCTTACCTGATGTGGCCTGTCAGTTGTGTGGCTGGCGGGCCAAAGCGGGCCGGTTGGCAGATTGGATTCCCCAACTTTTTGTTCTATCGGCTCGCTTTTTGCTTGACAAAAGCCGTAATTATGATATATTCTGTAAAGAGGAATTGAGGAAAATCCAATGAAACTACAAATATTTATGAGAATTTTGGCGTTAATTATCACATCACCGCTTTGGATTGCGGGTTTATTGTTTTTTTACACTCTACAGTTGATTGCTGAAATGATAAGGTATGGCTTCAAGGGTAGATGGGAATGGGATTGGTTGCCCTAATCCTTAAATGCAAATTCGGTGAACATCAATGATAAAATGGTATTATGACCGCAATACGAAAAGTTGGGGTCTGCCCTTCGGTCTGAAAATATACCGTGATGGTATAGCCCTTTACTTCCTATGCTGGTTTGTGAAAATTTACAGAAGCAGGTAATAAGGAACGGCTGGTCGGTTCACCTTTCTTTTCCTCCTCCCTCCGCCGACCAGCCGACATTTTGAAAGGTGAAAAATGGTGAGCATAACAGAAGATGTAAACAATAGGTATTTACGGCCAAAATTACAGGAGTTGCTTTTGCAATGTACCGACAAACAACAAGCATTTTTTGTGCGAATGTGGGGAAGTGTTGAAGCTGTCCCTTTTGCCAAAATACCCATAGCAATTAGCCAGTGCGAATCTACTGTCAAAAAAAATGAGAAAGCCATAGCCAAGGTGAAAAATGATAAAGGTGAAGAATGAAAGTTACCGATTCGATACCGACAGAAAAACTGACGATTTTCCACAAGGCCGCCTTTGAAATAATTAAGGACTGCTTGCAGGAAGATGTAACAGTAGGTATGAAAAGTTCCCTTTTGAGAACTCAGGATGACCCTGATATAAAAGCAAAATTGGTGCATACGTTTTGCGACGGCTATTGCTGGGGAATGTCTACCGCTATGGCCTTAATAGAAGCGGGAATCCTTGATATAAAAACATTGGAAATTCAAACAAAGGCAAATAATGGATAAAAAGTGTATAATGTGCGGGAAGAAACATAGTGGAAAGTATGGAAGTCCGTTATGCCCCGACTGTATGGTAATTGCTGCTGAGGCAAGTTTGAATAACAAGGGAATTGTTATCAAGCACATAAAAAAAAAGCAAGTTGAAAGCAAACAAGATGACTGATAAATTTCATCGGAGATTGAAGCGTTGGTTAAACTGGCCGCGAGAGAAACGGGACGAATTCTGGCGGCGTGTGGAACGTTGGCAATCGTTTATCTTCTCCCGCAACAGACGGCAGTTGAGCCACGATGAGTGTGTCGAATTTCGTAAGGTACAGATAGAGATACAAAAATGGAACGACCAAAACGAAGATGGGTTTTATGATTAGGAGACAGATATGCAGGTGGGTTGGGACGAAAAAACAGATACATATTTTATAAATGGTTTGACGCATAGAGAGGCAGGACACCTAAACGGCTTGTGTCAATCTTTACAAATCCTCGAAGAAGAATTTCAAGAAACCTGTCGATTATACAATGTAGCAAAACTTGATACTAATTTACCCCAAGAAACTAACAGCCTTGGTTTAACAATATCAAACCTTTTAGAAAAAGCAAAATCAGTAAGAACTAAAACGAAAGGATAACACAATGGCTATAAGTGAAAAACATTTAGCGCGTAGGAAAAAGTACATCGGGGCAAGTGAAGTGGCTGCCATATTAGGTTTAGACCCTTATCGGTCAAAGTGGGATGTGTGGGCTGACAAGACTGGCAAGCTCGAAGAAAGCGTAACATCGGAAGCGGCAAAAATAGGCCAAGTCTTTGAGGTTGGAATTCTTCGATTAGCCGAAGAAGTGCTTGGCAAAATAACGCTTAACCAATGGCGAGTCTTGCAGGGGACACACCTTTCGGCGACCGATGATGCCATCGTCAACGAAACAGGTCGGCCTGTCGAGGCGAAGTTTCGTGGTATCTACAAATTTGTAGGCGACGAGTGGGGCGAGGCTGGTACTGACCAAGTGCCGGACGACGTAATTGCGCAGGCGCAGACACAACTATTATGCACCGGCTCAGACCTTTGCCACGTTGCGGCATTTATGACGGGCAGGGGCTTTGCATTGTTTGTAGTACCTCTCGACAAAGTGCTTGGCGAAACGATAATTGAGGCGGTGGAGCATTTTTGGAGTTACCATATAACAAAAGACATACCGCCCGAAGAAAGCCAGCCCTCCGCTTCTGTCATCAAGAGAATCCGCCGAGAGCCAAAGAGTATAATCGACATACCGACAGAACTTGTTGAAGTTTTACAACTTAGAAAGGCTGCCTTGAAAATAGCGAAAAGTGAAGAAAAAGATGCTGATACTGCCCTCAAAGCTGCGCTTGGTGTTGCCGAAGCTGGTAGGTTTACTGGCGGTATGATTACTTTCTTGGAGCAAATGCGAAAAGGCTATGTTGTAAAGCCAAGCACTTACAGGGTTTTGAGAATCAAGCGAGACAAAAAATAAAGGAAACCGAAAATGGCAATAGCAACATTCATTTTGGTTTACATTTTGGGTGGTTATATCAACGTCAGATGGTTTATCGAAGGCTATAAAACCAAACGAAAGATGGCAGATTTAGTAATAATGTTTCTTCTTTGGCCTATTACTGCCATTGATTCAATGAGTATGTTTAATCTAATAAAAAAGGAGGCACAAGATGACAGCAAAAAACAATAGTCAAACCTCGATTGTATTAGGTAGTAAAGCTGAACTGAAAAAGTTTCTCGAAAGAACAGATGTCAGTAGTGCAATAAAAGCTATGGCGGGAAAGTATCTAACCGGCGACAGGATTACCAAGATGATACTGTTGGCGGCCAATAGGCAGCCTAAACTTTTCAACTGCACACCTCGGAGTTTTCTCGACGCCTGTATGAAGTCGGCTGAACTCGGTCTCGATTTCGGCGGGGCTACCGGACAGGCTTATCTCGTACCATTCAGGAACGGGCCTTTATCGAAGAAACACAATCGAACCGTCCTTGACTGTACGTTCATCCCTGGCTATCAAGGGCTGATTGAGCTTTGCTATCGAGGCGGCAGTGCTACCTATGTCGATGCGCAAATTGTCTATCAAAAGGACAGGTTCACATACAATCTCGGCTCTGAGCCAAGGATAGTGTTCGAGCCGAACCTTGACGAAGAAGATAGGGGCGATGTCAAGTGCGCCTTTGCCGCCATTCGGCTCAAAGATTCGCCCTATCCCAAACTTGAGATTATGACAAAGAAACAGCTTTTGGCAATCAAAGAGCGCAGCAAGGCCAAAGACAGCGGCCCTTGGCAAACGGATGCGCCGGAGATGATGCGAAAGACCGTTCTCAGGCGCGCCTTAAAGTATATTCCCAAAACACCTGAAATCGAACAGGCGCTCGAAGCCGACAACCAGCTTTACGATATTGGACTGCCAGTTAATAACGAAGTCGGCTTGGGCACGGAAGCTATGAAAGGCCGAATAGAAAATATCAAACATAGGAAGGAAGTCCAACAAGCTGCAAAAGATGAACCAGAACGTTTCAGAAAAGCGAAAAAGGTTGACGCTAAAAGCGTGTCAGCAGACCCGCCCGTTGAACCAAAGCCGCAGCCAATAGAAAAAGAACCTGTGGGTTATCACTGTGGAGAATGTGTTAAGGATTACACAGGCACGGCCAAGGAACTCGTTGCAAATAATCTTTTGGAAGACCGAGGCGAAGGCGTATTAACCTGCGCTGATTGCGGGCTGGAAGTAACGCCGATTACGACAAATGAATAAAACTAAACAGTGCAAAAAGTGTGGGAAAACTTTCTCTTTTCCGCCGTATCAGAAAAGAAAATATTGTTCCTTGAAATGTGCCTGGGCTGACCACGACAGGGTGTTGAACTCGATAAAAAAGAATTCAAAAAGAGTGAAAAAGCCTTGTGCCTATTGTGGTAAAATCTTTGAACGTCCAAAATCACAAGCGAAAAGACCATTTTGCTCCGTTGAATGTGGCAAAAAATCACTAAAAAGGAAAGTAAGATGGGTTGACAGAACCTGTAAGGTATGTGGTAAAAAATTTCAAGTAAAGGATTATAAACTAAAAACCCAACCTGCGATTTATTGCTCTTGGAAATGTAAGCAAAGCGAATCAGCCGAAGCATTGCATACTCCAGAAGCAAGGCTTAAAAGCAGCAAAACAAGAATAGCAACTGGGTCGTATTCAGCAAAACACCAATATAGTCGTTGTGCGAGAGGGAAAAGAGAAGATTTGGGAAATATATTTTTCAGAAGTGCGTGGGAGGCCAATTATGCCAGATATTTGAATTTTGCAAATATCAAGTGGGAATACGAGCCAAAAACCTTTTGGTTTGAAGGGATTAAAAGAGGATGCAGGAGCTATACGCCCGATTTTTATTTGCCCGAAGAGGATAGATATGTAGAAGTTAAAGGCTGGATGGACAAAAACAGCCGAACCAAATTAAAGCGAATGGCAAAATATTATCCAACAATCAATATTGAACTGATAGATAAAAAACGATACCAGAAAATTGCCGAATGGAAAAAGATTATTCCTGGGTGGGAATGATAGTCATACTGCACATATACAAAACATATTCCGACCGAAACGGCGCTGATATAACAATAAGCGAATTGAAGCGGGAGGCGAAAAATGTCTAAGAAAACAAATATGTATAGCCATTCAGTTTTTCAATGGAATCCATTTGTCGGTTGCCGGTTTGATTGTATCTATTGCAAGCGGTCTTTTCAGGCACAGGCCAAACGTCAAAAACATAGGTGTACCAAGTGTTATAATTACGAGCCACACGAACATCCAGAACGATTAACCCAAAAGCTACCAAAGACAGGCTACGGCCAATTCATCTTCGCTTGTGCGAGCGGAGATATATCCTTTTGCTCTACCGAATATCTTACCAAAATTCGGAATAGGATGCACAGTGAAGCACACAAAACTTTTTTAATACAATCAAAAAATCCTAAGACATTTAGCCGAACAATATGGCCTCGCAACGTAATTTTGGGAACGACAATAGAAACTAATGACAATGAGTTATATGGTCGTTTTGGTATTTCTAAAGCCCCGACACCTTTTGTCCGTTGGAGAGATTTTGCGGACATAAAACACCCTTTCAAAATGGTTACAATTGAACCCATTATTGATTTTTATCAGGGAACGATGACGGTAGATATAAAATTACTTAATCCTTGTATGGTCTGGCTTGGTTATGACACAAAGAAAACTGGTTTGCCCGAACCGCCGATAGAAAAAGTCAAAGATTTGCATTGGCAGTTAAGCAAATTAGGGTTTGCAGTTATGCTTAAAAACACACAACCCACGCTTGCTTGCCCGTAGCGATTTTGATATAATATCCAGTATGGACGACTGGCTTATCTTGCTGTTAATAGGCTTGATTTTGTTGAGTGTGATAGTGATAAAACTGTTTAGTTAGGAGATAGAAATGCTTGTAATAATAGGAATTTTAGTATGGATTCTTTCGTGGGTTTCTGCAATGTTGTTCAGTAAAATTGGAATGGAACATCCTGCCTTTTTTTGGTTTGTTGGTTTCGTAGGTGGCATAATAAGTGGAATGTGTATAGGATGGAAAAAATAAGGAGAACGAAATGACTAAGAAAATCTTAAAAGTTTTGGGCTGTGTATTGTTGGTAGGCATTATATTTGTTGTAGGCTCTGGTTGCTTACAAGGATTCTGGCTTGTCAGGCAGCCATCTCCCGCGGCGGTCTTATACGGCAACGAAGACCCCAACAAGTATGCTTTGCCATTGGTTTTCCTTGGCGATGTCCAAAGGCTCAAACAGCAGATAGAAATTGCCCACATTGTAACGCAGATAGATTTGGAGGCTTTGACAAAGAAGGACAGGGGCATACATACGCTTGTTAAAAATGAGGTTGGTTTGATAGCCACCGAAGGCGAGGAGCAATACGGGACTTGGATTGGCTCGGTAAAGGAGCCTGGGGTTTTGTGGTCTGTATTGATGATGGGGGCCGGTGGAGGTGGAGCGGCAGCAATACTACGAAAGATATGGTACACGGAGACAGAGCATCAGGCTGACGTTGAAAAAGCAAGAAACAATAACTAAATTTTAAGGAGACAGGAATGAAAAAGTTTGTATGTGTATTGATGGCGTGTTGTATTTTTTTGGCGAGTTGCGCAGGACGTATGGCTAACCCCATTGCTGCTTATCTACCAGGAGATGAGAACCGAAGTTGCACAGCACTTAAAGCAGAAGTTGCGCAACTCCAAGTAGATATGGCACGATTACTTCCAAAAACCGATAAGGGCTTAACAAACGCATTGTGGGCTACTGCTGGTGTCTTTTTTATCATTCCATTCTTTTTTATGGATTTGAAAGACGCAGAAAAGATTGAATTCGACGCAATGCGACAACGCCACAATCGTCTGCTTGTTTATGCCGCAGAAAAAGGTTGCGATTTCGGCGAAGTAAGAGCCGAAAGAATACCATCCAGCGAGGAACGAAAAGAAGCAGAAGGTAAATAGTTAACATCCGTACCGTAGGGGGCAAGGTTTTTTCACCTTTCGGCCTTGTCCTCTACTTTATTTTTTCCTCAATTCGACCAATACCGTCAAGAATAGAACGTTGGTCTTTTTGCATTTCATTTTGTGTATCGTCAATACTTTTTAATCGAGTTTCAATTACAGCAACATCAGTAACATTCTTACGGGCAGGCATACAGCCTTCGTCTTTTAGGGTTTTGCGGGACTCGGTTTCGATTTTTTGACGTTCATCTAAAATCGTGTAAGCCTTTACCGCCCCAGCAATCAAAAGAACACCTGCGATTATTGCCGTTATCCCTTTTACCCATCCGTTGTTTAGTATTTTCTTTGTCATTTTGTTCTCCGGTACAGTTTTCTTTGAATTTGTTCATTGCTAATCAAGTCATTTATATTGGCCTTTCGGACTATTTCTTCTCGCGCCGCTCTTTTGGCGATGTCGATTATACTGTCCAGAACCAGCCTCTTGTTTTGAAACGAAAGATTCCTGTAATTCGCGTTGAGGATAACCTTAGGTAAGGCTTTGTTCAAGATAAAAGCCGTCCGCTCCTGGTATTGTTCGTAGCGCTCATCGTTCAAAGACCAGTCGCCGGAGATTATTCGGGACAGCCCCGTTATCCTGACAATGTATCTGTCAAGTTCGTCCTGCACGAACCTCGGCAGACCTTTAAGGATTTTCCGCGCGGCCTCGGCCTCCTGCTCGCCGATTCTTTCCATAAACGACCAGTTCTCCCTTTCCATCCGAGAACGCTCCCTCATAAGGTTTATGTGCGGATTTGCGTTTTCTATGGCCTGCTGGAAGGTCGGGCCGAGTTCGTCCCACTGACGACCGAAATAGTGCTGAGAGAGAGCGTTTTTGGCCTGTATCTCCTCACCCGTAGCCGTTATAGGGTATGTCATTGCCCCCACTCCGTGCAGGGCGGTCGGAACAACCATCGCAAGGCCGCTCATTCCCTGAAACCTCGCGGCGTCGATAACGTCCTGAACGAACAGCGGCACGAACCGTTCAAAGGCTTCCCGACCGACTATCGCAGGCTCGAGTCTTAATTTCCTTCCCAAAAAGGTCTCGCCCGTCGCCATATCCAAAGCGAATCCGGCGGGCGGCGATAGCTTGGATTGAACGAACCGCCAGAGAATGTCGCCTCGCGGCACTTTGACAATCCTTTTGGTTTGTGTGGTCTTTCTCATACCGGCCAGGAACTGAATGGTGTATCGGGCAATCTGCTGGTAGCCACCCCAAAAATCTATCCTCGTATTGCCGAACCTTATCTTTCCGAAGTCCGTAGAAAGCGGATTCTTTTCGACATCGACGCCCTTTATCATAGAGACCAAAGTGAGAATCAACAGTCCCGCGCCAATTCCTTCCAAAAGGTCGGCGGCGATTATCTTTCTGACCGGCGAAGTGGATGTGAATAAATCGCCTATCACCTGAACCCTGCCCACCAGAAGTCTCGGTGCGAAGAAGGCAATATTGAAAATGTCAATATGCTTGGCGAGCCACTTGGGGTCTCCGCGTCCGGTTGCGTGATTGAGAAAACCTGCTAAGTCCCTGTAATCCTGCGCGGTTTTGCCCGTCCCTTCCCACTGTTCGCAGAACTTATAGAAGGTCTGCGCCCTGACATTATTTAGGAATGTGGTATAAGCCCTCTCCGACGCCCTGATACCGACGCCGAGATAGGGAATCTTCTCGCCCATCTGGCCTCGCCAATATTCTTCACCGGCGGTTAATGAACCAGGTCTACTTTGAAACAAACCGCTTTTTTGAAGTCTTTCGAAATAGGGATGGGTTCGTATCTGAATATCGACAAAATCACTGTATTGAGGACTCGCAAAAGCCCTGTAAGCGTGTCCCACAGACTTAATCCATTGCTTAGGCGCTAACGGCAGCATAAGCAGTCCTTGCCTTAGCGGTGCGGACATATCGTAAGAAGCTAAGATGGCTCTCGGCACATTGATTACATCCATTGCAGTCTGCCATTTAGATTCGCCGAACTGTTTTCTTTTCTTGATTAAGGATTCGGCTATATCTTTTCCGAAGATTTCCTGTAATGCAGCTATTTCGTGTCTTGCTGGGATAGAACCTCTGCCTTCCGGTACGCCGAAGATAAGTTTATTGAGACCATCAAAGGCGGAGATTTTCTCGCCTTCCAACATCGTGGCGTTCCTGATGGAATCGTATAAAGGTAATGTTTCTTCCCTTGTGAAAGTGCCCTCTATAAACGGCGTAATCTGCATCTTCAACGCGCCCGCCAGGGCGGAGCGGGCGATTCTTTGGGCTATGATGGGGTCGGGTTCGCCTTGCAGGATTTCGGCAAAATCGCCAAACCGTTTGCCAAGCTCCTTGCTTATCTGTTCGGCCTCGATAGGCCGAACTTCCTCCATCTCGTTAATGGCTTGACCGAGCTTTTCGATGGATTTATCCAAATCGGTCTTAGGGACTATTGGCTTTTCAATTTCCTCAAATAGTTCCGCAGCCTCTCTGTCCAGTCTTTCCCCCGCCTCTATGTTTCCGACCGCACGTTCGGTATCCGCCAAACTTCGCAGATGAGCTATCGCCGCCCGTTTATCCTCCACAGAAATCTCTGGTGTAGGGGTGGGTTTGGCTAAAATCTCAAACGCTCCAACTACTTTTCTTCTACCTGTCCCTTCTGCAAAGTCAGTTAGCTTTCCATCAATAAGCGCCATAGCGTGATTGGCAGTCATTATGTAAAAGCCGCCCTCTGGATTATCTTTAATAAATTCACCAACAGTAGTACCTTCTTTTATATTTACACCTGGAGTAATAGGTTTAAGAATAAAACCGTTTTTTTGGAACTCATCTCTAACCCCAATACCTAAAATTACTGGCTTTGATGGCCTGATACCAAAAGCTTCTAATGTAGCATTTGTGCATCTTGGACACTTTTTTACATTTTCATCAAGTTGTTCTATTTTAGATTTTGTCAATGCTTTTGTTGCCTCCCTTGCTTCTATTGGTGTAACTGGCAAGGGCTGATAACCAAAGAAAGGTTCTACTTTTCCTTCTACTATTGGAGCAGGCTCGGTCGGAGTTATGGCTTCTGGTTCTACCCGCAGAAGCTCCAACTGTTTTGACAGCCTCGCCTTTTCGCCAGGGTGCAAATTGCTTTCCTGAATCCTTGTCAGGCTGCTATCTATCGAAGCATCGGTAGGTCTTGCCGCAGATGGGATTGTGGCAAAAACCGCACCGCCACCGGCGAACACCCCGCCAACCAGACCGCCACCCAAAGCGGCTTGGCCCAACCGCTCTCCGATAGCGAGAAAGTCCACTTGTCCATCCGGCGTTCGGGGAACATCTCCTCTCGTCAAAGCCGGTACGGTAATTGAAACGCCCTCCTGTAGAAACTCCTGCACAGCTTCCTGAACTACTATTTTAAGAATATCGCCGGTAAAACCAAGCCCTTCTTTAGCCATTAACTTAAACGCTTTGCTTCGAGCAAGCCTGACGAGATTCTGCAAGGTGTGCCGACCAGTGGTGTGGAATTTCATTATCTTGCTGATTTGCCACGCCTCTAAAGCACCGTTGATAGTACCTACCACAAACCTCTCAAACTGTGCGGTGGCTTCCGAAGCGCCTTTTTTCTTGGCCTCCTCATAGGCTACATCGCCCTCGATGGTAAAACCAACCATCATAGGGCCAGCGACAGGGCCGATAGCATAACCGGCGGCCAAAGCAGCACCCATAAACGGTATAGCTTCGCCGAGAACCCTGCCCGCCCACGCGGCAGTGCCGCGATGCGTCATCGGGAATTTGTCTTCGGTTAATGCGATTCTTTCTTTGGCTTCTCCGATAACCTCAAAGCCGGTCTTTTTTTCCCATCGGCCCGTTGCAAAATCATATTGAGGGGTCTCGGTTGAGTATAATTTCTTAAGAATCGGATGGGCTTTGATAAGAGTTTCGCCAGTACCTAATACGGCTCGTCCAGTTCTCAAAGTCATTGAGACAAGCCCTTTACCGAACTCGCTTGCGAAAGCGCCAAAGCCCCTGTCTTCTTCGGCTTCTGCTAAATCGTCAAACATCCCTCCCGTTAAAAATGGAGTTTTAGGGGTTGGTATTTCTGGTTGTGTTAAATCAGAAAACATTCCGCCTGTTGACGGTTCTTCTAATGCAGTCGTAGGACTAACCAAGTCGTCAAATAGCGCCATATCGTTGTCTCAATCTTTCTATAGCTATTCTCAATTTTTCAGGGTCTTGGAATATCTGCCATAATTGCAGTTTGGATGCCCTATCAAGCCTTGGCCAATAAGGGTCAAGGCTAACATCGGGAGAGGCTTCACCGCCAACGGGAAGGCCAGATACATCAGCAGGGACTCCACCCATCGGCTCACCTGTTAAGCTCTCCATAAGTTGCATCGCCCTTTCTCTTTCGGAAATTCGTTCCGGTGCCGTATACCCGCCGAGTTTCTTTGTTCTAAAGTTCAACGCGGCCTCAGCCTTTTCCTCGTCCGTCATATACGGATATTCGTTTATCGCTTTAAGTCCTTGTTTGAGTTCATCCTGTAGTTGCTGGCGGTCTCTTTCCTCTCTCGCGAAATCGAGATTCGCCCTCGTCTTAATAGTTTCAAGCTGGAAAAGCTGCGACTCTTTTCGGGTTCGCAAGTCCATCTCTTCCCGAAATCGTATCATTTCGTTGTTGTTGCGCATCCGCAGCATCGCAAGTTGTACCTGCTGGCCTCGGTCATATTGACGCATAGACCTATCGGCAGCCTCTCTTTTCGCCGCCGCTCTGCCCGCGAGGACAGCCGCCTGACCATAAAGCTGACTCAATCCGACTGGTTCTCTTCGTATAGGCATCAGTTATCCTTTTATTTTTCCTGCAATTTTTCGGTGTCGTTCATTTTAGGTTGCCTGTCCTAATTTATCAGATACATAATGCAGATGAACAGTATGCAATCGAGCATCTTGAGTTAAGGTGTCCGCAGCATTTGTTCCGTTTGCATCCCTATTAAATTTCATTATAAGTATATCATCAACTACTGCCCCAGTTATATTAGTACCAAAAGTAGTATGAATTACTTTATCTTCGCTCACATCGCCATCGGCAGTAGTTATCGCAGATTGTTGGTACGTCAAGGCACCTGCCGCCGCAGGGTCTTCTCCGTTTGCCACAACCAGATAATTTAATTCCCAGACTACATAATGGTCTGCTTCTTCTGTATCAAAACTCCAGTCAACCTGAACAGTGATTTCCGTACCCGCTGCAAAGTCTTCCGGTATAATTGTTTGATAGTGAACGTGCTGGTCGCTTCCTGCGTCAAATAGGAGTGCTTGCCCCAGTCCTACAATGGCTTCGTCGGGAGCGCCCGATGTCGGTCTGTGCCAACTTGCCGCCCCTACGATAATCTCTTTTTCAACCCTCGCCGTACCGGCCAAAGCCAATTCGCCGTCAGCAGCAAATTGGGCATAGTTTGTCGTTCCGCCATCACCTATCTTTGCACCATACGAACCAAGTATTTCCCCATTGATTCTAAAAGATTGATTAGCTACAGCAGCAGCAAACACGCCATAAACCAGAGCTTTAATCCTGCCATCGGCTTCGTCATCTCGTCTGATATTGTCTATAAATAATTTATTCGAACCTGTTTCAAAATAACCCGCTTCGTAGCCAATGGCAACATTACTGGAACCAGTTGCGACAGAATACAAAGCCCGATAACCAATAGCTGTAGTACAATCACCTGTTGTTGTTTCATATAACGCTTGAACTCCTATTCCAATATTTCTTATTGCACTTCGAGCGTTATACAGAGTGAAATAGCCAATACCAATATTACTTCCTTGATTGCCCTGTCCTTCTCCTATACTACCATAGAGGGCATTATATCCAATGGCTACGTTTCTGCCCGCAACCGCTCGATACAGGGCGTTCGTACCTATAGCAACGTTGTCGTGTGCAGTACCGCCCTTCAATTCGTGTAATGCGTCTGTTCCAAGAGCAAAATTACGGCGAGAATCCAGTATTTCCTTCCCCGCACCAGAACCAATTAGCACATTATCATAACCGGAGGTAAGGTCGTAACCGGCCTGATAACCAATACACAAATTTCTGGTTCCTGTTGTTGCATCTCCACCGGCATCTTCGCCAATAAATAAACACGATGCACCAGTATTATTTGCCCCCGCCCCTACACCTAAAGATAAACAGTTAGTTCCTTGATTTGTTAGAATCATACTTCCATCTATCTGGTATCCGGTCGTTTCGTCGGTAATATCAACAGATGTGCCTGTTATTGCACCTGCACCTAAAGTGCCATTCAGTACAGTATTAGCAAAGACTTGAAATTCACCTGCTCCAGTTGTTTGTATTTGAATATGACCACCAGAGGATTCATTCTTCCAAAGTAAATAATCATTACCTTCTGAAGAATCACCGAAATAACCAAGCCTTGTATTGTTTAAATCTCTCCATTCTATATAACCGCGTGAAACACCTCCTGCAGAAGTGCTGTCTTTAAAAACAAGAATAGGAAGAGGATTAAAAATTGTTATACCCCCAAAAGTTCCCAAGCCGCCTGTAATCGTTGCCGTACCATCGGTCAAAGATGTACCTGTTATCGCACCTGCACCTAAAGTGCCTATACCGGAAACGTTATCGCTATCGTCAATAAGGATTGAGCTTGTTTGAACTACTTTTGCCCCACCGTGTCCTCTAACTATTGCGTGGTCGGTTAAATTGGCTGTTGCAGAGACGTTATTTGTAACCCCAGCCGAAGGAATACCTGTAAAATTAGTACCATCAAAGGTAGGCGAAGTGCCGGATTTTACAGACTGGTCGAACCAGTCGGCGATTGTGGGATTGCCCGATATAGTGAGGGTTCTGTTTGAATTACCAACGGCTATACTAAGGGTTCTGTCGCCTCCACCTGCTCCACTGGGTGTTGGCTTGATTAGTAAGTCATATCCTGAGGTCGTAGACCGCATTGCAACGTGGCCAGTAAGAACTACATCTGACCCTATGAACTGTCCTCCGGCAGAGAGGGTCACATTGCCAATACCAAAAGTAAATCTTGCTACATCTCCCTCAAAGGTTATTTTCCCATCATAAGTAGAAGCCTTAAAATCTATAACAACATCATCGGCAATACCATCTCCTAAAGTAAGCAAATGTCCTTGCATTGTAATATCGTCAGTTGAAGTGAGCTGTTCGGCGGTGAGCGTAGCACTCACCACTAAATCGCCGGTTATGTCCAACTGACCATCTGTAAGATTATCAATCGTTTCACCATTTGAAAAACGTATCTCGGCGGTTCCGTAAGTTCCTCCTGAAAAATCAATTCCGTAATCAAACGCCTTGTTTCCGGCGGACAGATTAGTCCCTTTGAAATATATCCCAGCCGTTAGAGCCTGACCGTTTCCGCCGACCGCCTCGTTTTCAACGTAAATACCATAGCCTGAATTGGAAAAGTATCCTTCGGTTGCATTGTCTCTGGTATGAGTTCTGACGTGAAGAGTTCTTAAATCGGTAACAGTATCCTTGGCGCTCCACTCCGCGCCTATTAAAGCGCCACGCATTGTACTGATAGTTGCGGCGTTGGTGGTTGCCTTTCCTATGGCCTCGGCCACAAGACCGTTGAGAACCCCGACGTTTATATTATCGTTGTTTGCAGCTTGGAATAACCCGCCCTGAAATTGAGCGGAGGTATCAGTAGTTACCGCAGAAGCTCTTGACCGAATACCAGTCGCATTATAATTGTTCCCCGAATAATGAATCTCGAAACCGTATTCCCTTGTCGCCGTTACATCTATCGGAGAAGCAAAAGTACCGGCAGTTAATTTGCCAGGAATATCAAAGGGGTCGGTTATCGCCAGAGTAACCGAACCTACGTTATCGGTAACGGAAATTTGGTTTGCCGTTCCAAAGATAAAGGCGGTCAAATCAGCAACGGAAGCCAAAGCCTTACTGCTATCTGTTTGAATTAACTGGCTTGCAGTCAAATTAGTTAAGGTCAAGCCCTCCCAAGTTTGTGCTTTGTCCTGGTCGAGCTTGTCAGAGAACGTCTGAATGGCCAATCTGCACGCAGGGTCTTTTATTGAACTTATCGACGCCCATCCCATTAGTAAGCCCTTGTTATACTACCAGCATATCCACCGTAAACCCCACCACCAGTAGGATAGGTTTGTCTGTCAGTACGAGTTGTTCCTGTCCGCTTCCTTTGAAAAGATGCTTTTGCGGTAGCGACAGTAGCCGCCGCATCTGTAGCGTGGTCTTTTGACCATTTCTCAAAAGTTCCTGGATAAAATGGGGCGTATTTTTTATATTCATCATACAACTGTCTCATAGTTTGTTTGGGCTGTGCTGCTGCCCCGTAAATCGGCTCGCCCATTTCTATAGCAGGTCTTCCTCCAGCAGTGGTATAGCCGCGTTGCTCGGCCACCGTTCCACCTACAGCGGGCGTTACTCCTGCCGCCCTCCCTTCAAATGTTGGGTAAGTTGCCGCTCCCTCCCCACCAAATCCACCGTATCCGCCATATCCTGTTGTAGTAGTCGGATATTGCCCTGTCGGTACATTCGCCGCCTGAGAAATCAGTTGGGAAATTAGCCCGTAGTCGGGGTAGACATCCTCAATCCTCTCCAGGAACCCCGCCTTGCCAAGCTGAGCCTGAGACAGTCGCTGCGCTTTTATATCTTCAAGTTCCAGCCTTGCCGGAGCGCCGACCTCCGCTTCCCACGCCCTGCCAAGACCGCCGCCGACCTCCGTTCCGTACAGCCCAGATGAAATCAAATGCTGCGTACCTGCTGCAACCGCTCCGGCCTTTTTCCTTTCCAAAAGAGCTTCAGCGCCTCTACCGTAAGTACCACCAGGGCCGTATCGGGAGATAATCTCATCAAAGATGGCCTCTACGGTTGCCTGGCGACTCTCGGTTGCAGCCTTGGCGATTCCCGCCTGCTCTTGAAGCTGTTTGAGAATCGCATCAATTTCAGTGGTTTGCGGCTTGTATGTTGTAGTTGAATATCCAGAAATCGGCATTTTTTTATCCTTTCAAATCTTGCCCGCAGGCTCTACGTTCCCGAACAATTTTTCGAGTGCCCAGGTTTTACTTGCGGTATTGTCAGATAATTTTATTCCCATCCACACCCCTCGCATTCTTTGTCTGACTCTGTATTGTTTGCCTACGGTCGTCCAGCTTCCGGTAGCAAAGGCAGTTGCGCCGCTTGTAATATTATTCAGGACTTCTTCGGCGTTGTCTCCTCTGTATAAACTCCAAGTTACCAAATCGGTATCGCCGCCCGAACCTCCACCCGCCGTAATAGCGGTAAGGGATGTCAGTTTCGCCTCTCTTTCGGAGTCCTGAGCGATTTTCTGTAAAATGGCACAATAGCTGTTTATCGCATCAGTAGAACTTGTAGTGGCATCGTTCTCAGTGGAATTATCAAACTCTCGAATATAGCCATCGTTGCCCCCCACAAGAAATCTCTTATAGGTATCATCAGTGGCCTGATAATAAAAAGCAGAAAATACACCGCAGGAAGCTGGGTAGTTTTCTGGATAAAAGCCCTGCGTAGTCAGGTCGAACCAATAGCCGGTATTCGTACCGTCCGAGAGAAGGGTTCTGGTAATTGTAATTCCGTAATTGAACGGGTCGTATCCCAATACAACCCTATGCAGGGATTTGTCCAAATCCAAATCCGAAATCAGGTTCGGAAGATTCAGCCTTGATATATTCTCCGGCGGCGGCATCCCTACAGCCAAAGGTAGTCGGTACAAACCATCGTTGCCGAGAAAATACAGGTTTCCTTTATCATCTATACACCACGCCTGCGAACCCCATATTCCGGTTCTCAACGATACCTCCGCCAACTGACCCCCCGCTGTCGGGTCTCCGATAATAACCCATATAGAATTGGCGCATCCGATTATAAGCAAGTCGTCCTTGTACGGGATACCGGCGGTTACAATATCGCCAATTTCGCCGACGTCGGAATCGCCGCCGCTGACACCCGATAACTGGTCGGTGGAGTCATATTTGACTCTCCAAGGATTACCTACCTTAGTGAGCCACCATTGATGGGGTCTGGTAGAATCACCGCTCAAAAACAGCCTGCCTCGATACAAGGCAACTATAGTCGGCTGGGTCGGCATTGTGCCGTAAGTAGAAGTATCATTGCCAAACACAGTCCAACTATACCAATGCGGCGGAGCGTCTTCGGCCGCCGAAAGAACAAAAGTAACATCATCTGTGGTTGTTATCGTTCCCTTTACAGTATCGTTGTCGGGAAATGTGGTCGCAGTTGTTCTGTAACCGTAGACATTACAAGTGATATCGGTAGCATCAATGTAATCAACTATCATCGAAGCTCCGGAAGTACCAGTAACGATTGTTCCGTGTAATGGGATTACTTTACCTGATGGTAAAATATCAGCGGTTGTGATTTTCGTATTTATAAAATCAGCAACTTTAAGGTTGGTTTTATTAGCGATGAATATTTTCTGATATGCCTCGGCGCAACTTAAAGGTTTAACGCAATCCATCTTGGCATTTGCATCAGTCAATTCACTCATTGTTCCAGGAGTGGATTCATACCAGAATTCGTTACCGGCGATAGCAACAAGTCTTTTGGTATAGGTCTTATCAGATGGAATGGTAGTTATATCACCGTAACAGCGAAAGATGGCATCTCTTTCAGCCGGAAGTGTCCAAGAAGAACCGGAGTCTGAACTTATTGCAGTTCGGCCATTGGCATAAGTAGGTGAGGTTGTATCATTCTCCCAACGTACTGCATTGGCTATAACGCTGTCCGCCCTCGCTACAATGGCATAAGTGGTATTACCGACCAAATCGTAAGATGAAGTGAATGTAAAAGTTACCCATTCTCCATTAGTATTAGTGGTAATGGCAGAGCAATCCACCGCTGCCGACACGCATAAGTCTGCGCCGGTAGGCAGGTCAGCGCCGTCCGTAGCCCTTATGGAAACAGTTGCATTGCCACCGCTACCAGAGCGGTGCATTAGCAATTCGACATAGGTAATGGTATGGCTAATCGCATTAGAGAAACTCTGGGATACCCACTCGTTCCCAGGGGTGTATAGAGGGTAATTGGTATTATGCGCCTCTTCGTTGTATTCAAATTTATCCGCCATCAATCCACCGTCGTAATCGTTTTGTAAACTTTTTCAATGTGCCTATAAAATTGATTAAAACTCATATTCCACTTCATAGTATTACAAATTCCACAACAAGAAACGCAATTTTCTGTAGTATATCCTTTTTTATTATTTAACCTATCTATTCCGTTGTAAACATAATAACCATTAGTTCTTTGTGGGTGTATTTTTTGAGAAGGTTCTCTACCGCAATAAAAACAGTTTTGTTTTGTTAAATCCTTAAATTGTTTTTTAGTCAAATTAAAGCGTAGGTTACGCGCTTTAGCATTCTTCTTGTACATATAATATAAAGAAGTAAACGCAGATTCTCCTAATGGTAAAATTAAAGATTTTTTCAAACAACCACAAGACTTTGTAGAACATCTTGAATTTGTAACTTGAAGGTGCGTTCCCCTTATTTCTTTTATATTACCACAATCGCATTTGCAAATCCAATATTGATTATTATTTTTATCAGTTTTTTGTGATTTAGATATAACAGTCAATTTACCAAATTTTTTACCAATAAGATTTATCTTTTTCATAATCAATCAACGGTAGTAATGGAGCATATTGCAACTATCGGAGCAGGTTGACCGCCAATCTGCTGACTATAAGCCTTCTTCAAACCTGCCCTTTTGCCTATCCTTATACGTTTTTGGAGGACGTCTCTTGGGCGAACGTTAAGAGCGTAGCCAGTCGTAGCTGGTTCTTGGTTTTCCAAAGGTAAAATCTCCGAAAACCCCTTAATCGGGAGGATTATATCTAAGTATGCCATTACCTTTTACCCCTCAATCTTCGTATCTCTGCTTCCGATAGAGACCTTCGCAACTGCCTGGTTACAGCTTTTGTTCTTACCGTAGTCCCTTTTCTGGATTTCTGCCATTGGGAATAAGTCAAAGCCTGCCGCAATTTACCCGCCGCCTTCATCCGGTTGAAGTATTGAATATACTTCTGTCGGCTTGCCGTTTCCCTTCTCATTTTTCGTTTGCGGAATAGAGCCATATCAACTCCTGTATAAAATGTCTACTGTGTCGCCATCCGTTCCACCGATAAAATAAAGTTTGTTCAAATCATCTATTGGGATGCGCAAATACATAGCATTTTCAGCAGCCACTCCTTGCTCCGGCACTTTAATTCCGGTTTCGTCCGTGCAATCTGTTCCGATTGTTACTTTAACGGCGGAAGTATTTGCAGTTGGACAGGAAAGCCACGTTTCCCGACAAGGCACAGAGGTAGCGCCCCCTGTACTCGTTCCACCCCTTATTTGATAAGGGTCTGCCGGTATGGTTACACGATTTGAACCGCCATCACCAGTAACGGTATCCAGTCTTGTGTTTAGAAACTTTGACATAATTTCACTTCCTGTATAAAATATCTACTACATCACTTTGGACTGTACCAACAAAGTAAAGTCTATTCAAATCGTCTATCGGTATTCGCAGGTACATAGCGTTTTCGTTAGCCAACCCTTGTTCTGGGACTTTTATTCCAGTAGTCGATGTGCAAGCTGTCCCGATTCTTACCTTGATACTTGAACTGCCTGATGGACAAGAGAGCCACGCTTCCCTGCAAGGCACGCTTGTAGCACCTCCTGTACTCGTCCCACCTCTTATCCGAAAAGGAGTTGCTGGTATAGTAACCCGATTTGAACCGCCATCGCCACTAACGACGTCCAATCTTGTATTTAGAAATTTTCCCATTATTCACTCCTTACGGAAGTTCAAGTACGGTTGAAAAGTAGAATAATTCAACTTTCACCTCGCCAGCGGATATAGTTGTAAAATCAGAATCCACCGTTACTACGAGATAAACATCTGTATCTGCCGCAAGATATTCCAACGGGTCTTCTGCTACCTTGCCAACGACATCTACGCTAATAACATCAACAGTTCCTCCATCTGTAAATTCATCTTCACCATCAGTTTTGCCCGCCATAAGCGTTGCGGTAGTATTAGAACCACCGGCAAATGCAGTTATTACGGTAACTTTTGTGCCAATAACAAAAGCCCCTTCCGGCAAATCATCTGTCATTGTCAAAGTACCCGTAAGGGATGTATCAGTCAAATCGCTGTAAACAATCTTTTGAGAAATCTTGCGGATTCCCAGACCGACATCACTTGTTTCTAATTCAAAGTTCACATTTTCGATACTCATTTTATTTCCCTTTCATTATGGAAGCTCAAGCACACTTGATAGATAGAATACCTCAACTTTCATATTACCAGCGGTAACGTCGTCCCAGTCAGAAGCTTCGTCTATACGAAGATAAATAGTGGTTTCCGCTGCAAGATACCCCAGCGGGTCGGTTGCTGTATCACCAACAACATCAACAGTACCAACTTCAATCGTTGTACCATCAGAAAGTTCAGTCCCCGTATAGTTGCTGTTTGTACCTACAATAAGGTTATTACTCCCACCATTAAACGCTTCGGTTACTGTAACCTTTGTACCGATAATAAAAGCTCCTTCGGGAATCGTCTCTGTCATAGCCAGCGTCCCATATTGAGTGCTTTTGGTAAAATCACTATGGTCAACTGTCTGGGAAGCCTTTCTTAATCCCATACCAACACTACCTGATTCGAGTTCAAAATTCACGTTGCCAATTGACATTTCTCATCCTTTCATATACTTTTTTACTTGTTAAGGATAGATATTATCATCCAATATGTTCACATCGTACAAATTTCTTTCAGGCGGCCAACCTTCCGTGTGTCTTGGGTCTGTCAGCTTGCCGATACCTTCGGCCTTGTCGCCGGTATCAGACAATATCAAATCCTGAATCAAGACCTCGGCTTTTTGAGTGTGAAAACCGGCGGTGTCATCCTGTTGTTGCTCCGCTACAGCGAGACAGGACTCAAGAATAGCTTCGGCAGCTTGAACACCGCCCGCCAAAACGTCCGTTGTGTTTTCCACCTTCAACGGATTCTTCAAATAGAAAAACTGCAAAAGATAGGCTTGGCTGGGCTTGGGGTACAGCCACATCTCGTAGAAAGTGCCGACCGTAGCTTCGTAGCTTGTCGGGCTGATGGCGTAATACTCAGGGCCGCCGCTACTATCGCTGTCAACCCGCCGCTCAGTGATATACTCGGCATCTCTCTTTCTTAGTTGATAGTAACCTGTCGAAACACCAAACTGCGGATGTACAAGCATCCGGTTAAAGTCCTGCGGCAAGGCGTACTTCCACTGGTCGGCAATGGTGGTTATGGTGTAGTATTGTTTCAGGAAACTCCAAAGATGGGGCTTGCCCTTGGTTCTGTTTATGGGAAACAAAAATTGTCGATACGCCCTGTGGACAATATCCTTCACTAACGCCAAATCAGCAGTCCCAGAGGGCGCAGAGCCTATAGCAGCCATTCCCAAAAACTCCGAAACTTTTATGTAAAGCGCTTCGTATGTCAAATCCAAAGTAGCCACTTTAACACCTCATCAAACCAGTTGAATTCCTGCCAGTATCGGCTGCCAGCAGGAAACGTTGCCGACAACGTTTTCAACTGGTCTATAAAGGAGACAGAAAATCACTGCAATCCCTTTTAAGTAACCTGCCTCAATCACTAACTTCTTCCATTTCGCAAACGCGCTTGATAAGCTCGTTATATCGTGGCCCGCCAAGAGCGATTTGTCCCGCCGCAGGATTATGCTCTTTTGCGATAAACTTATCGAAAACCTTTTTGATTTTCTCTTTTTCTTCGGCGGTCAAATCTATACTGTCGTCCTGACAAGCCTCGATTTTATCAGCCAACTTCAAAGCATCATAAGCCTCGGTAAGACCCTGAAAGACACCTGGCGCTCGCAAAAGTTCCCGCATTTCTGTTTTGACATCAAACGGTTCTTTGCCAGTTTTGAGTTCTCTTTCTTTTTTATCGTTGATTTCCCATCTTTCAAAATCCACATCGTAAGGCTCTAAGTTAAGTCTATACTTCATTTTCTATCTCCTTATGTTTTTACTTTAACTTCAAATTCTAAATCGCCATTGTGGTTGACCAGCCAAGCAAGAGAAGCAGCCTGACCTTGGTTGAGATTCAAGTTGGAGATAATAAGAATATCTCCATTCGTCAGGGTGGTGAACTTCGCGCCATCAGTTTTAACGATAAACTTAACTTCTTCTTCAATTTCTGGCATAATCAACCTTTCAAAAAAGGGGGTGTTTTTTGGCACACCCCTAAGCCAGTTAAAACAATACTATGCTCCACAACCAACGGTATCATAAACAGGAATCCATTTATCTGCACTTATCCCACCAAGTCGAATTTTTATAGCACCATACTGATTAGTTCCTTGAGTGCTCGTTGCAAAACCAATATCTTCGCCAGGATGCTGTGTGCCTTTTGTGATAAACCAATAATCAACAGGTGCACCTCCAACAGATGTGCTGTCAAAGGAAAACATAGCTGTTTTACCTGAAATGTCTGCATCAAGGCCAAGTGAAAATCTTGCTGCAACTACATTACCAGCGACAGTTCCACCACCGGTTAAAATATGAACCTTTGAGAAAACACCCGCTATCATCCCAGTATTTGCCAAAGCAGTGCCAGCCCTCATTGTAATTTGGGAAAAAATGCCATTAACATCACCAACAATGGCAGTTCCGTAAGTATTTCCTCTTACCTGCATAACGTGGAATCCAGCAGCACCAGTTCCTGTATTAGTTAATCCAACATACACTCCTGAAGTGTTAGCAGGACTAATTGTAGTAACAGAAACAGAAAGTGCTGTAGCAGAACCGGCTGTCTGTGCAGTAGCAGCAAGTGAAATAGAAAGTGCTGTGCAGTCCCCTGTTGTTTGTGCAGTAGTAAGTCTTATTTTATTAACAACAATAGCACTCGTGCCAAGACTTGCGACACTCAAAGCAGTACCAGTCAAATCCTGATAGATAAACTCATTCGGACAAAGACGAGCAAGAACAATATCAACATTCTTCGTCATCGTGCCGGTTTCTGTAGCTACAAAAGTGGCAGTGAAGTAAAAGTAGGAAGAATCAATGTAGGTAACTGTATGCTCTCCATTGTAGTCATCAGTCCCAATTATCTTCACGCCGGTTGTGCCAGACGGCAATCCGTGAGTACAAGTCGCTCTCACTGTTCCAGCCACAGTTCCACTGTAATCGGAAAAAGCAGTAATAGCTACACTGGTAACATCTGATAACGCCCTTGTTTCTGCTGAGATTGCTACTGGTCGGCCTTGAGTAGCCGATAACGGTTGAGTCAATTCCTGCGAAGCAGATTCAAGAGCAAGAATCGTTAGACCTGTAGTACACGCCACACTTGCACGAACAGGAACTATTGCTCCGTTAGGAATATAAACATCAAGTGCAGACGGCCCTGTCGTTCCACACCACGAACCTGCACAGACAACGCCAGCAAACCATAACAAATTATCCGACGCCGGATTCTCGACCCTTATGTATTTGCCTTCATTTTGAGAACCTTCGGCGGTAGTGGTGCTTGCGGTCTCAAAGGAACTCACGCCCAGCCAGTTGGTTGTGGTGTTAAAGTTGTAACAAACCGGCATACCTTCGTAGATAGTGCTTGACCCTTCGTAATACACCCGCTTTACAACCGCCTGCGGGTCTCTATCATAAGTAATTGTACCTGCCATTGTATTTTCCTTTCAAACTAAAGTTCTTTCATAATTGTATGCCGAACACAATGCTCAGCAGATTTTTCCTTATCCTGGGTTTTCGGAGATTAAAAAACCAGAATGTCTCGGATTTTCGTCCCAGATTTGGTAAGCCACATCCATAAACAGCGTCATCACGTTATGCTTTTTGCTGTCCCTCGTCTTGGTGATTTTGAAGTTCCAGTTTTTAAGGATGACAGGATAGAGCAAACTGTGATTTATCCCGATAATCGGGTCAGTACCATAGATGGATACATTTTGCGTATCCAGAGGCGGCGTATGAATCATCGGGATACTATTGAACGTCGGCGTTCCGAAGTGCGAATCCCTGCGATAGCCCATCTGGTCGTCGCTTTTGGCGTAGAACAGATTGAGTTTCTGCCGGACGTTCTTGGTCGTATACATTGCGAACTTGCATTTATCTATCGGCAGA
>SDBU01000711.1_pt1 | contig 47391 bp, 55 predicted proteins | sample 2277071 | NCBI WGS metagenome assembly SDBU01 (sample SAMN10397929, study PRJNA504765) | marine sediment metagenome | isolation source: marine sediment core GS08_GC12, 126 cmbsf | place: Arctic Ocean: Gakkel Ridge, Loki's castle | collected 2008
GCTTTGCTGATGACTATTTCGATTAATTAGAGCCAGATGATCAAGGCTTCTGTCTGGAAGATAAGTCGCCGTTAAGTGGGAATGAGGGCGCAGGCGTAGATAATGTTTGCGAGTTCTTTACATGAAGCGCTGTCTTAACTGCGCCCATTACTATGTGATTACAAAAGGTCTGTACAACTCCATGCAATAATAAGCCCCCGAAATATCGTGGATTATCTGATACTTCGGGGGTTTTTCTTTTATAAGTTTGACAGGCCTCCCAAAATATGCTATACTTCCTACTGAGAGCAAGTCTCAGATGACGTTTACCATCCCATCCAAAACGTCATTTCATACCAGAAGAGCTACACAATATGCGCTAGATGCGCGTCATACCGTTATAAAACTAATCGCACAAAATCTGTCGTGACCACACGCGTTATCCGCCCTGATGGGCATAGACCTTGATGGTTAAGCGAGTTTGATTGATCATGGCTGCAAAGACCAAGAAGAAAAACCACAGTCCGGCTGTCAGTCGAGATGTCTGGGAGCAGATACGCACGCTATATATCTTTGGTGTTACCGATCCTGAAACTGGTATAACGGAATACCCTTCGCACCGCACGCTTGGAAAACAATTTGGCATCCAGTTATCTACGATAGCCTATCACTCAACTACGAATGGCTGGAAGGATATTCGCGATAGGATAGAGAAGCGCGAACTGGTAGAGACCAGAAAGCAGCTTGAAGAGAGTGTGATAATGTCCCGTGCTGAATTGAATCAGCAGGACATAATTATTCACGATGCTGTTGTGGGGCAGTTTGCAGAGCAGTTAGCGTCGGGTGACCAAAAGGTATCTACTAGCGAAGGGCTGAAGGCCTCGTTTCAACGCCGCCAGATATACAATGAGATACACGGCGTGGAGCAAGACCGTCAGTTGGTTGACTTGAAGGTGGAGATCGACATCGACATCAAGAGGATGGATAATCGTGACTTACAACGAGTCTTTGACCAGATCGCTATCGACCAAATCCGGCAGAACAGCGTGGAAGCGGATTTTACTGAGGACGCCTCCGACACCGAAGAACTTTCATGACTGGCTTTATGCTGTGTTGGGGCTATGGATACCGAAACATCCAATATGCCTGGGACATTGTTCGCCTTACGAGCATTTGCGCGCCAGGTATTTTGAGATATATCGCAGAACGATAGCCCTTGCCTGTAGAGGCGGCGGGAAGTCGTATAATCTGGGGCTGGAATGCTGGCTAAAAGGGCGGTTCAAGAAAAATTGGGGCGCGGTAATATTGGGTGGGTCGAAAATGCAATCCGAGAAAAGCTATTTTGCCACTAATGACTTCTGGGATAAGACAGAGGCGCTTGATAGCAGAGACGTCTTGAAGTCCGAGCCAACAATGTCCAGCACGAAATTCAAAACAGGCAGTTGGTATCGCATAAGCACGGCATCCACAAAATCAACACACGGTGACCATCAGCCCGCTTTATTTCTTGACGAGATAGATGAGATGGACAGGCCTGTATTTAACGCAGCAATGATGCAGCCTCAGTCCATGCACGGACACAAGGCAAGTTGGGGCTTTACGTCAACGCGGCATAGACCAGCAGGACTCATGAGCGAGTGGGTTGACAACGCAGAGGTCAGGGGCTATAAGCTATTTACGTGGTGTATATTGGAGGTACTGGAAGCCTGTGACGATTACCGATGCGATACTTGCGGATTAGATGAATACTGTCAGGGACGTATGAAGCCCGTTATAGAGGAAGCGCGCCAGGAACAATTTGCCAGAGGCATGATAGGCAAAGGTGACTCCCCGGTGATGGGCTTCAATACGGTAGAGGACGCTATCGCTAAAGTACAGACAGCGATGGGCAACGTAATTGACCCCAACGCGCAAGTCATTGACGTTGAAGCCGACCTGTTTTGCAGAAAGCCTAGCAGGGAAGGGCTGGTATACAAGGAATACGATACTAATACGCACGGCGTAGCCAACATGAAGATGCTGAACTCGGCATCAGAAGTCAGGGATGAAAAGATTGGCGAATACGTATTATCCACATGGCGGCGTGTTCGCTGCATTGACTTCGGGACTACTAACCCGATGGTGTGCCTCGACTGCTTCATAGACCCGATGGATCGGCTGTATATCTGGGATGAGATATATAAGACAGGAATAACGATAAACGACCTCGTAGCTATGCTCACGAAGGACGTTTATTACGACTTAACCGCCGTTGACCCGGCGGGTGGTGGCGACACAAAGGTATTGAACAAAGCTGGTATATCTACTGTTTTTTACGTTCACAGGGTCAGGGATGGCGTGACACTCGTCACTAACCAACTTAAGCCGCGACTCGATGGCACTGTTGGGCTATATGTGAACAGGGCAAAGTGTCCGTATACTCACTGGGAATTTACAGGTTACAGGTATCCTGATAAGGGTGTAAACGAGAACGAGAACCCGCTGAAGCTAAATGACCATGCAATGGATGGCATCAGAAATCTAATCGCCGTTTTGAGACGCGGGCCGACACGGCAGAGCAAAGGACGTTTTGGATGAGGGAGCTGGAGACGTACAGCAGCGAGGGCGTTATGAAGTCGGTGCTAAAGCAATCTCTGGACTGCGACCCGCCTCATCTGCTTAACGTCTGCGTAAAGAACGCACAGGACGTCCCGCTTTGGTATACTGTAGAGCCAGATCCTCAAGCCCCTGAGGGTCTGTTAGTTGTCTGGGAGATAAACAGGCGGCTGCTATTTCAATTCGAGTGGGGAACTATTGTGGACGTGCGGATAAACAGTCAGAATTATGAACTAGCCGACAGAGACGAATGGGATCGGCGTCAGTTGGAGACTAACTTGAAGAACAACCCCGACATGCAGGTCAGGCAAAGCATGGGCATTTTCTGGAAGGGTGGCTTTTGATGCTATCAGATATGGCATTTGTTAATTGGATAAACGAGGCGGAGAGCCACATTCGCTTCGCTAACTACGCTGAATTTGATAATTACTACCGTGGGAATTACGACGATATTAACCTGCCAGATAAGGTGCAGAAGGCTCTGGGCGTCGATATATCCATCAAGGCGAATATGTGCGCACCTATCGTCAATATCAAGGTGCAGTACGTCCTGGGCGGCCCCGTAACTATCCAGGCATCGTCTGACGAAGCCAGCGAGCAGAATATATCAGATGCTGAAGATTGGCTACGCAATATCTACAAGAACAATAAGCTGGTTTACCTGAATATGCTGAAGCTGGTACGCATAATGAGCGTGAAGGGTGACGGCTTTATAAAGCTTGCATTGGCATCCGAAGACGACGCTGTTGATGATTTGGAGAAAGACCTCAAAATTCGAGTGATTAACCCGCGCTACTGCCTGCCGAAGTACAAAGACGACGACTACGAAGAGATGGAGCTATGTGCCGTAAAGAGCTTCACCTATGACATTCAGGGCAACAAGGTATGGCGGGCGCAAGTATGGTATCCTGAAGACCTGCAAATCTGGCGACTGGACTCTGCTTCCATTGACGAAGAGAGCAATGCCGCCGTGGATCACGAATGGCATCTGGAAGAGTCATTAGAGAACGAGCTGGGTTTTATACCCGTGATACACTTTCCCAATATAGTTGACGATCAGGCCTTTGGTATCAGCGACCTTCACAACGTCACTACTCTACAGGGCGCGCTGCTGAAGTACCTCACCGATCAGGCTGTCACTGCCGATTACCAAGCTTATAAGCGCATATTTGTCATAGGGGCTGCTACGAGACAGGGCATGAACTGGATTATATCTCCAGGGACTGTGACGGAAATACCCGACCCGGAGGCAAAGGTTATTGAGATAGACGCCGCAGACCTTGAGCCGTTTATCAAGTCTGTAGACGAGACTGTAGATATGATGCTGCAAGTAAGCCAGACGCCGCAAATCGCTCTGGGTAAGATAACTGGCGGCATACCATCAGGATACGCCTTAAAGATACATTATCAGCCGCTTGTGGCTAAATGCGGGGAGACGCTGGCAATACTCAAATCAGGGCTGCGGCAGTTGAATAGCTTTCTCCTGAAGTTGGGCATTGAAAAAGAGAGCAAGCCATTTGCCGATATTGAAGCCGATGTGAACTTTACGCCAGGGCTGCCTATTGACCAGGAGTCTATGGCCAAGACTCACAAGCTACAGATAGAGAATAGGACGATGGCGGTAAAGACTGCAATGCTGGAAGAGGGTAGAGAAGACCCCGAAGCCGAAACTGAACAGATAGCGTCAGAGAACTTCGACGTATTTCCGGCTGAGCGTATTGGCACGGAGACAGTACGGATCAGAGAGAGGCTGGAGGCCGGGGCGCCATTGACCGCAGAGCCGCGTCCTGAAGCTGTATCAGAACGGGAACAGGCGGCTGCGAGAATACCGCCGGGGAGATAGGATATGCCAATCATGACAGTGGATATGCTGGCAAAAGGTCGCGGGGTCAGTGACGAGGCCGCTACTGTACAAGCGTCTTTGTTTGAAGCTAAACATCGGCGTGATTTCATACAAAATGAATTGGAGCGATTATCGAATGATGACTCGGCTTCAGATTGGGAAAAGCAACACCAAGCGAAAGTAGCTACTTCGGTAGAACCGTATATGATCGAGTTGCGTGCGGAGAAAGTGACTATTTGCGAACAGATTGCGAAATACTATAACAAACTGGATGAGTTGCTTGGACTCTAAGATATTGCAGGTTAGTTCAAGAACAGCCGGGGCAAGGATACCGCCGGGACAGTAAATACGAGTAAACTATATGGGATCATATTGTGTAGGTGCTAGGTTGGGCGCTTGCTGTAAAGACTATATAGGGGTATACATCTATAGAGGTACACATGCAAGACGATAAGGTTCGATTCCTTTCGCCTTCCCCATTATATTGCAGCTAGGATACGGGCTGGCAAGTGAAGGGGTGCTTAAGTCGTATAAGCAGGCTTGCCCAGCCATGTATCACACTTTTACGCAGCACCGCTTCACTGAGCCATTAGGAGATGATGTGGGGAAACTACATAAGATTAAACGTGCCTTTGACAAGCTACCAGATGCAAGGAAGCGCAATCTCAGTAAGTATTCGGGCGTTTGGTATCGTGATGGTGATATACGCTTTGGTGTTTATACGAATTCATATAGAAGATATGTTAATAAATTATGCCGTGAATATCTGGGGGAGGTAGCTCAATGCGATTCAGTCCCTCGCCGAATGGCTTATGCTAAGGGATAGTCAAGCGGAGGTTGGCAAGCCCGCGAGAAACCGGCGAAATCCCGGACTACCCCAGATGCTCATGACAGCAGGAGATCAAGATATGGCGATATTACCTGAGAAAATATCCTATAGATTCTATGGCGGTGGTATTCCAAAGAGTCGAGCGATTCGATTCTGGACGATTCATCACATGAAGGCACGGCTAACTTGTATAGAAAATGGCAAATTGATTATGCAGCTATCCTGCCATCGACAGCGACATTCAGGGATACTATTGCTCAGACTTATTGGATGGACGCACGATTTCTTTAGTACCAAGCATGGATGGCTTGGCGTGATACATGAGACAGGTGATTAGATTACAGAACGCAGGTGGGTAGCTCCTACCTGTGAGCACGCGGGCGGTGGGCATAGCCTTTTCCATAGCGCCGCCCACATCCACTATGGAGGATGTACAATGATATATTTCTTGTTAGCCGAAGATGTGGGTAGATGTAAGATAGGATTTTCTGAGAATCCTAAAAAAAGAATCCGAGATTTAAGTAATAGTTCACCGGTAAGGTTGCGTTCTCTAGGTGAGATGGTTGGAGATCATGATACTGAACAGAAATTACACGACGATTTTATATTCCTGCACATTAAGAATGAATGATTTCAGTATGAATCACCGTTAATTGAATTTATACAAGCCGCAGTAAAAAATACGGTGGCTGCCCAAGCAATACAGGAAATAGCACATAGAAAAAAACAGTTATATCAGTCACCCTATGAAATACATGAAGACGATTATTTTGAATGGGATGCACATTATGGCGATTATCTTATTCGGTTCGGAAAACACAACGGAACGTATTTATGCGATTTAATCAAAAATGATTATAGTTATATTGATTGGATGCTATATAAAGAGGATTTTGATCAAGATATTGTTGAGACAGTCGCACATACAGTTAATAGACTCAGGATGGCAGAAATAATTTGAAAATATCCTACTCTGGGAGTAGAATAGTTTATGGCTATCTCCTTATACGAAACACAATTATTAGCAGCACGGCTCAACGAACTTGAACTGGCAGCACAGCAGTTGATATTGATGGATCAGGTTCTACGTGAGACTTTTGACCGGATAGACGTTCTCATGATACAGATGGCTGATAGCAAGGACATTATACGCAAGACGAGGCTCACGAACTTGCAGGCAGCTATAGGCAACATGATTGACGATTCAGTAAATAGGCTTGATAACACGATACGATCAGGGATGATGCTGTCAGCGGAGATAGCCAGGGACGGTCAGTTGAACGCGGGGCTGGTAGCCTTTGACCAGATAGACAGCCGGGCAGCCAGTAGAGCTATACCGCCTATATTCGCGTCAGTGCCGCAGGATGCTGTAAGGGCAGTTCTGGCAAGGGCATGGGATGATGGCAAGACGTACAGTGATAGGATATGGGATTTAAGGCAATTTTCTAAGAACGAAATAAGTAAGACGGTTGCGAAGGGTGTCCTGCAAGGCCAGTCGCATACAGCATTGATGAAAGAGCTTGAACCCTTCTTAAAGATGAACGACACGGAGTTCAAGGCTTTCCAGCGCGTCTGGGCAGAGACTCACGATGACGTGTGGAAGGCGGATTGGAAGACCAGGGGACGGTTGAAATATAACCTGAGACGCCTGGCGCGTACGGAAATCAACAACGCCTACCGCGAGGGTATGGTACTTAGTTCGGAACGCGCGCCCTGGATTAAGAGTTTGAAATGGAACTTATCGGCATCTCATCCGAGACCCGATATATGCGATACGTGGGCATCGCAGGACTTATACGGACTAGGGAAGGGCATCTACCCACCTAGGGAAGTGCCCCGCGATCATCCCAATGGACTATGCTATATTACGAGCGTAGTGGCTGATAATGACGAACTTCAGCGGATCGTTAGTGAACGGTTTGCTGTTTAAGGCTAGATGCCAGGAGATATATAATGCTTACCGAAAGCTTGGACTTGATTCGGCAGTTGACACTGGCGAGTTTAAGTAAAATTCCCGATGACGATGAAGTAGAGGAAGCCGAAGATGAGGCTGATACTACTGATGACGAAGTTGAAGAGAAAGACGAAGAGGCCGAACCTGATGATCATGATGATCCAGATGAAGAGACCGAAGAGGACGAGGTTGAAGAGGCTGAAGAGGAGCCTGCGAAAGAGGACATGTTTTCGCGTTCATACGTCGAAGGTCTCAGGAAAGAAAATAGCAAGCGGCGTAAAACCGCTGGTACTTATAAGCAAACAATCAAAGACCTGGAGGCTGAGGTTGCCACTACCAAGCGAGAGCAGCGTAATAAGGCTGAAGCCAAAAAGAAAACTGACGCTGCTGATTCACGGCTGGCGGTGGAGCTTGAACAGGCACGAGTTGATTTGCAAAAAGTGACTGACGAAAGGGACCGCTTCCGCATAGTGCAGGAGGAAACGGGTCGCGTGATGATCGTCAATTCCATAGCCGCAGACCTGGGCTTTATTGACAAGCGCGACGCCTTGTTGAATATCAACGACCAGATTGACGAACTCGTAGATGATAACGGCGACCTCGACCCGGACACGGTGCGGAATGTGCTTATGGAAGTCCTGGACAGGAAGCCATATTTAGCTGCTCAAACAGCATCACAGGAAACTGAGCAGGAAGCTGAGAAGAAAAGGAAGAGCAGGGCTGAAGCAGCACGCACGGATAATCCTGCATCCGACGCGAACCTGAAAGCACCGAATGTGCAAACCGGACAGTCGCAGTCCGAGAGAGAGATAAACGATAAGATAATTGCGCTGAATAGAAAGGGGCTTGGCGGCGAAGCCCTGCGCTTGAAGATAGATAAAATATGGCTACCGAGGCTCCAAAAGGAGGCTAAGTACGCCAGGATGAGCTAAAGCTCACTAATTGACCACAATCTCTAAGGAGTTGTTATATAATGGCTATAACTGGCCTGACACGAACTTACGACCAAAGTGAAGTTATCCGGGAAGACCTCGAAGATATTATTTCGATGATCTCCCCGACTGAAACGCCCCTGTTTGCACTTCTGAACAGGGTGCCTGTATTTAATACGAAGCACGAATGGGTGGAAGATACTCTCAGAGGTATGACCTCGAATCTTGCGGTAGAGATGGATGCACAGCGGACGGCAAACGTCTCATTGTACGTCCAGGATGGGCACGGCCCGCTTCGATTCCCAGTAGCTGCTACCAAGCCGCTTTTGCTGCGAGTTGATCAGGAACTCATGCTGGCGACAGCACGAACTACTGATACTCTGACCGTCACTCGTGACTATAACAGCAAAAACGCTACCGCTGCGCACGTTTCCAATTCAATAGTCGAAGTCATCGCAGATTTGGGTATTGAGGGTGCGGATGCCAGGGCGGCACATTCACAGACCAGAACCAAGCCGTACAATATATGCCAGGTGTTTGATGCCACGGTGCAGATAACAGGCACTATGGAGCAGGTTATAAAGGCGGGTATCGCTGGCTCAGAGAGCGATTATCAGATCGAGCAGAGACTCAAAGAAATGAAGATACTGCTGGAGCGCTCCATGCTTATGGGTACACGTGTAGACGGCTCTTCAAGCACCTTCCGTGCGATGCGCGGGATGGCTGAATGGATCGCCAGCAACAACAGCAACGCTTCTGGTGTGGCCGTCACTGCTGCCAATATCGAAGCGGATGCCAGAGCGTGTTACGACTCTGGTGGAAATCCCGGCCTGATAATCTGCAATTCGTATCTGGCTGAGAGGATCACGAAGCTGTATGAGACCAGGATACGCACCGAGCCGGAAGAGATTCTTGGCGGCGCGCAGATTCATCGTATCCTTCTCCCCATCGCGGGTATGGCAGAACTGGCTATCATCGTGGATCGCTGGATTCCCAGCAACGAGTATCTAATTCTCGACCCCACGAAGGTAGCGCTTGGCAGACTGAGGGGCTTTGAGATGGATGAACTTGCCAAGACTGGTGACGCTGAAAAATCACAGGTGCTTGGTGAGTACACGCTGGTGTTTAAGAATGAGAATGCGCACGCTCGTCGGTATAATCTGGCAACCAGTTAGAGTCCAGGATTTAGAACAAAGGAGTGAGAGGTAATGTACTTGAAAGACTTCCCGTTCTGTCCTCACTTGAACGCTACTGGGGTCAGAGCGAGTTTGATCGGAACGGCTGCATTAGAGACAAGGCATCTGGCCGCTCTGGGGGTATCTGCCGCTAAAATAGGCATCGGGGCAGTTACCACGAGCAAGCTTGGCATCAATGCAGTCACGCAAACTAAGATAAGAATTGGTGCTGTCACCACTAACAAGATTCTTGCCAACGCAGTAACAACGGCTAAGATACTAAATGCGAACATCACAAGCGACAAGATTCTTGATGATGCAGTTACCACGTCCAAGATATTGAACGCAAAGGTCACATCTGATAAGATAGCTGATAATGCAGTATCGACGGCCAAAGTAGCTGACTGGAAGATTACAACCATTAAGTTGGCCACCGCGGCAGTCACGACAGCTAAGGTCGCTGATTGGAAGATAACGACTATTAAATTAGCGACCAGTGCTGTAACTACTGCAAAGATACTTGACGCTAAGGTTACTAGCGATAAGCTTGCGACTGCTGCGGTAACTACTGCAAAGCTCGACGCTGATTCCGTCACCAACTCTAAGATACCCGCAGGTGGGGTCTCTATGGGCGGCGCTACTCATGGTCAGCTTGCTGGCAGGCTCAATGCTCGTTTCGTCACAATGAATATCGGAACTGCGGGGGCTGCCGCTGGCAGGGGCTCAGTAGCACATGGTTTAGGCCGTGTTCCTGTTGGATGGCTTCGTGTTGGGGGCGATGTTCCTGGCTACATATATCAAACTCTCGCACCCACAGTTACCAATCTAACCCTAGTGGCAACAGGTCAGGGCTCTGGCGCTTGGAGCCTCAAGGTACTGACGTTCTAATGCAACTGGTTCTGGGGGATTAACCTCCCCCAGAATCCCTATCAAGGAGTTGAGTGATTTGTATGGTGGTCATACATTCTGCCCCTATTTGAACGCAACAGGCGTCAGATCGAGTTTAGTGGCTACGGCTGCTATTCTGAATAAGCATCTGGGCGCTCTGGCAGTATCCGCTTCCAAGATTGGCACGGGCGCAATCACCAGACCCAAGATAGCGGCAGATGCCGTCAGTGCAAATAAGATTTTGGATGATGCAGTTACGACATCTAAGATTCTTAATGCTAATGTAACCAGTGACAAAATCCTTGACGATGCGGTGACTACATCGAAGATTCTTAACGCTAAGGTCACCACTGACAAGTTGGCTACCGCCGCTGTTACTACGGCCAAAGTTGCCGATTGGAAGATAACTACTACCAAATTAGCAACCGCTGCAGTTACCACAGCAAAGGTAGCTGACTGGAAGATAACTACTCTCAAACTGGCTACTAGCGCGGTTACCACAGCGAAGATCCTTGATGCCAAAGTTACTGCCGACAAGTTGGCTACCAATGCTGTGACTACCGCTAAGATTCTTGACTACAAGGTGACTACTGACAAGCTGGCTACGAGGGCTATTTCAACCCTCAAGTTGGCCACTAATGTAATCACTACAGTGAAGATACTCAATGCCAACGCGACTTCCGATAAATTGGCAACTAGTGCTGTTACTACCGCTAAGATAGCTGATTGGAAAATCACCAGCATCAAGCTTGCCACCAATGCAGTTACCACGGCGAAGATTGCCGACGCCAAAGTGACTTCTGACAAGCTTGCAACCGCTGCTGCAACAACAGCGAAAATAGGGTTGAGGGCTGTTACCTCTGCAAAGTTGGGGACGCAGGCTATTGCCGGCATACATATAAGCTCTTTAGCTGTTAAGGCATCGCATATCGGGACTGACGTAATCGCCCGTCGCCACATGGATGCTTTGGCTGTATCTACAGCACATATCGTAACTAACGTTGTTGACGGCCGCACATTGGCCTCTCAGTCTATCACTGCGGCTCATATTGCCACAGGTGCCGTTGTATCGCATCTTTATGATAATAAAATCTTTTGGGAAGGCATACAGATTCCGGGATTATCTACAAAAGTGGGAGCGTCGGCTCCTGATTTAGCGGCTTTTTTAGGTGCTGGGAATCTGCTTATACTGCGCTTTGATGGCAATGCAACAGCGGAGCAGGTTTATATCTCCCTGGAAATGCCACATGGATATAAAGAAGGGACGGACATTGACCCCCATATTCATTGGGCCCCCATAAATGCTGACTCAGGTAATGTTAAATGGCAATTGGAATATAGCTGGCAAAATGTAAGTGCGGTATACGGAGCGGCTACAACCATAAATGTTATTGCCGCAGCAGGAACAGCGTGGGCACATCGGCTATCAGAATTCCCGTCTATTACAGGTGCAGGGAAGACCATCGACAGTATGTTGCAATGCCGATTGTTTAGAAACCCCTCAGACGGTAGCGATACTTACGAATCCGACGCAGCGTTTTTGTTCTTCGATATTCATTATCAAAAAGATATGCCTGGCAGCAGGCAGCAGTTCACCAAGTAAAGGAGATGTTAAATGCTACAAGATAGAGAAACGCTATTAAATCAAATCAGCGTGAACACGCTGAGATTCAGGATCAAGCAATGGATTGATAATTTCGTGGCTAACCAAAAGTACGTTCAAGGCGGGCGCGGCGTGGCGTCACTGGTTGCCATGCTGAAAGACATACCTGCTGTAATTGTCGGCTCCGGCCCAACGCTGGATCGCAATATCAAGGACTTAGTAGCCGTCAAGGACAGAGCGCTGATCATAGCGTGCGATTCGTCTGCTAAAGCGCTGTTGAACTTCGGTGTAGAGCCTGACCTGATCGTCGTCACCGACTCTAAGGAGCGCGTGGCGGACTTCATAGGCGGTATGGAAATATCGAAGTTTAACTTTATAGCCGATACGTTCATTCACCCCAAGACGGCGGAGATGCTGCAAGACGCTAAACGGCTATATTGGTACAGCACGCTCCCTATCGAGGCTTGCCCCTTCACTGGCGCGTTGAACGAATGGACGGGCTATATCGGCAACCTGGGGACTGGTGGGTGCGTGGCAACTACAGCGTGGTGGTTAGCCGTGAGACACTTCCTGAGCGACCCGACTTTGCTGGTAGGGCTGCCAGAAGCGTTCTACGAGCCATCACAAATGTATTCATCGGAAGTGATGAAGACCGTGGAGACCGAGCCGTACAATACGCATCTGGTGGAAGCGTTTGACATTTTTGGTAAGCAGTGCTATACCTACCCGGCATTACAGTCCTTCGCGTTCTGGTTTCAGGATGCCTTCCTTCAGACGCCCGGTATTCACATCAACTGTAGTGAGGGCGGTATCCTGATGGAGAACATTCTGAACATGCCGCTGGTAGGCGTTACCAATAAATATCTTTCCCTTCAGTACGACTTTGATGACGTCCTTTTCGCAAAGGAGCATATCGTCCAGAAGATGATTGACCAATTGCCTGATGACAAGAAAGCCTCTGCTGATAAATATTTCAATATGCTTATGGTGATGATTGACGGGCCAAGTGCTACGAATCTTGGGCTGCGTATGGGCAGAACTGAGATGGAGCTTGTTGACGATGTGAATGCTGTCAGGGAGGCCGGCTTTATAGTTGACGAGACAGAATCGGCAACGCCACCTATCGAGGGCGTACAGCCGGAGGTTATTAAGGTACTGACGCTGCAAGGCGTGGGCATCTCAAAGGATGACGCCCCGGCTATAAGATACATGATACAGCGCGTCGAAGAACGGCCTATGCTTGTTGAAGAGCGGCAGATAGATATTGACGAGAAGACTAACATGGTACTGCAAACGATGGCTCAGGGACTTCCGCAGCTACCCGCACAGGATATTGCAAAACTCACGGGAATAGAGGAGGCTGACGTTCTGAACGCATTGGAGATTCTTTGCGAGCAGGGGCTTGTTGAGAAAGAGGAGCGCGTGGATGCTGACGACCTCTACGTGATACTGTCCACGATGGAGCGGGTAGAGATTCCCACGGAGAATATAGACGCTCCCCGGATAATGCCGCCACCTAAAGCACCGTTGAAAGCATCACCTTTTACACCATCTACAATAGCAAGTCGGCCTGATGTAACTGACGAAGAACTGAGTGCGGCAAAGCGGAAATGGTTTCCAGATCGTATAGGTGATGGGAAGGTTATAGAAGGCGAGGTTATCGTGGGTGCAGACGGGTCTACCGCCCCAACAGCGGAAGTAGAGGAAGCAAGCCCACAAGAGGAGGGCGAATCATGAGAACGCTTGCAGTGATATGCGCCAGAGCGGGTAGTAAAGCCCTCCCCGGCAAGAACTCGATGCTCTTCTGTGGTGAACCGCTGATACTTCGTAGCGTCCGTGTGGCGCAGCAATGTCACCTGATAACCGACCTCGTAGTATCTACCGACTGTCCTACTATCAAGAGTTTATGCAAGGATAGGGTCAGGGTCGTTGATAGACCGGCGGAGTTCGCAAAAGAGAATTCGCCTATACATGAGGCCGTGAATCATGCGCTAGAAGTCATGGAAACAGAATCAGAAGCATACGATATTGTTGTTTGCCTTCAGAACTCCAGCCCTTTTCGCACGTCTGAGGATATTGACAATGCGATTCGGACAATCAGTGTACTTCGTAAAGCGTTTACGCCGCCGGGGATATATCAGACAGTTATGACGGTAACAAAGGCGGGACATCATAATCCAGATATGGCGTATGAGGATACTGGTGATGGTATATTCGTTTCGACCTATGAAAAACACGGCAGCATTTATCACCACCCCCATCGACGCCAGGATTGCAAGCCCGCCTATTATATGGCGGGAGTAGTCTTTGCTATGGACAGGGATACGTTTGTAAAAGGAAAGGACGATCTGATACCCAAGCAATGGATACCCTCCGGGCGTATCTATTGCTTGGAGATACCAGCATGGCGGGCGGTTGACATACACGACTTTGACGACTTCAGGAAGGCGAAGGCGTTTGCAGAGAGGGCGGGGTTATGAATATCTGGGATTTAGGACAGGAGGCGATTGGACTAGCTGCTGATCGGCTAGCTGATGGCGATAGATCGAGAGTGCGAGTAGAATTTGAGAACTATACTACCCGTATTTATGTAGATGAGCAGTTAATGTCTTCTAAATATGAGGTGCCTGAAGGCGAAACAGTTTTGCCAGGCACTTTTAGATACTTGGCTATGGAGTGTATCAAATGTCCAGAGTCCTTCTCATCAACAGCATAATCAGGGAATTCGCACCGCCTAACAATCCACCCCTGGGTGTTCTATATCTGGCAAGCGTGCTGGAAGAGGCGGGTCATGAGGCTACCGTATGCGATTTGAATGCCCTGAGATGGATGACTAACGACCGCGAATACTGGCTGAAGAAGTTTATGCGCAAATACGACTTCATAGGGCTGTCCGGTCTGATAGTAACCTACCGGCAGCAGCGAGAGGTATTGAATTTTATCCTTGAGCATTACGCAGAGTTCGGCTGTCCGGTATTGATGGCTGGCGGTGGGCTACCTACCAGCGTCCCTGATTTTACATTACGCAATATGCCAGAACTTGATCTGATAGTGATAGGCGAAGGTGAAGATACCATACTGGACATTGTAAATGGGGATAAGGCACTTATAGATATTCCGGGGGTAGCCTTTAGAGATATAGAGCATAATGGGAGCGGGATGATCATCAAGACAGATCCACGCACACTAATACCTTGTCTTGACGTTATTCCGCTTCCATTATGGTCAAAAGTTCCCATCAAGGAGGTCTACCTAAAGAATCCTATCTGGGGTAAGAACGCGGGGAACAGCAGCAATATAGACTTCCAGATGGAGCGGTCAACGAATATGATCGTATCCAGGGGATGCCCTCACCGCTGCACTTTTTGTCAACACTACACATTTGGTAAGCAATATCGGCTACGGTCAGTCTCGAATGTCATGAGCGAGTTATACGCACTGAAGAACGCGTATGACATAGACTTTGTGGGCTATGTGGATGACAACACTACGGCAAACAAGTCGTGGATAATGGAGTTCTGCGCCGCTCTGATTAAAGCCGACCTGAACATCCATTGGGGCTGTTCTGCAACTATACATTCGCTTGATGCCGAGGCGTATGAAGCTATGCAAGCGGCAGGATGTACATGGATAGGCTTTGGTGTAGAGACGACCGACCCCGAACTCAGGAGAGCTATGCTGAAGAAGGGTACGGCGGAGCAGGCGGCTGATGCTGTGAAGGCTGTGCGCAAAGCAGGTATGTGGGCAAACACATCATATATCATTGGCTATCCTGGGGAGACTGAGAATACTGTGAGAGCAACGGCGAAGTGGATGCGAGATAACGACTGCGTCAATTCTGTGTTCTTCGCCACGCCGTATCCGGGTACTGAGCTATTCGAGGAAGTCAAAGGCAAGATCGTTGACGCCTACGGGTCAGTTGATGCCTATATCAGAGACCTCGCTGATGCTACTGACTTCAAAGTGAATCTTACAAACATACCGAGTGCGAGGCTGGTAGAGTTACGCCGGATGATGATGGCGGGGGAGAAAATCTAATGGAAGGCTACACGAAAAAGATAGACTGCGCGCGGCCACCGGGTAAGGTGTGTCATGTTTGTAAAAATGAGATACTGGTTAATGAGTGGTATCTAATGAAACACCATCTTGGCGCTGCTATTCACGAGAAATGCAAAAAGGGATATGGCAATGACTGGATGGGAAATCTAACACAGGAAAGGGGAGCAAATGAATGATCAAGAACTTGAACCAATAATGAGTAAGCAGGAAGCAGATGCCAAACTAGCAGCAACAACAAAAGCGCTGAAGGACATTGCCTACATGGCAAGCCGGTGCCCTATATCTGGATCGGGTTCGCCGGAGGGTAGCCCGATACGTATCATGCAGTTAGCGGAAAAGACGCTGGAGGAGATTGGGGCGGATTTCAAGCCGATGTGTGGGGCACAGGAGAAGCCAATGGATAATCCATTGTATCGCAATCCTGAGTATCAAAAGGCATGTGAGCACATGGATGAAATAGCACCGCAAATGCTAAAAGAAGCGGTAGACGAGCGCCGTAAAGAACAGGCTGTGGATAATGAAGAAAGTTCGGCTCATGATCGAGTTGAGGAGCTTGGGGAATTTGATGCAGACTTAGCGCGGTCTATTCAGAAGTCGGATAACGAGGCTATGCAAAGGATACGCAATCGGGCTAAGGGAGTAGAAGGCGATGACCAAGAACCAAATTGCGAAGATGTGGAAGATAGTCTCGATGGAAGCATGACTATACAAGAAAGACTTGAGGATGCACAAACGGAAGGATATGGCGTTAGGATTGAATGGAAGGACGGGAGCTGGGTAACAGGAACCATAAAATACGTCAATTCGAGAGCCTTTACTATAGATGATCTCCCTGGCGGTTATACCAGTAATGGGATCGTTAAAGTTACGCGAACCAATTGCGAAGAGGCTTACCATAAGGAAGATATTGAACGAGACCTCAAGAGCGTTCGTGGGAAGCTGCTTATAGCAACAGGCGCTTTGGGGCGAATTCATGTACTAAGCCCCGAAGAAGGCGAACGGTTGGATTCAAACAAAATACTTGATATTGGAGATACTGCGAAACAAGCACTTAAGGAAATCGGAGCAGGTACGGATGATTAGATACATAACGGCCGCCCCCAAAACAGGATCAAGCTATATCTCAGGCTGTATCATTCTGATGCAGGCGGCAGACTTCTGGCTTGACACTAACTATCGCATGTATCCGCCCTGGTGGAGTCAAACGAAGGGTAAAGATTGGGACTTGCGGGATGGTGCTGGGATAATGATAGCCAATACAGACGAGCGGCTGTCGCCGGGCGGGTCAATTTACAAGGGGCATTTCTGGGCAACGCAGAAGAACCTGGGCATATTAGAGTCAGAGACCAATGAGTACGTGGTCTTGCTCAGGTCGCCAGCAGATACGTTGACGGCGCAGTTTTGCTCAGTGCGCGCACAGCCGAAGGAAGCCAAGTATAATCCGATATACCCCATTGACCATACGAAGTTTGACAGTATAGAGGGTGGGCTACTGTCGCTGATCAACGATGGCTATCTAGCGCATCTGCTAATGTGGATGGCTGACTGGATTGATAATCTCGATGCGGAGAAAGGTCGGCTACTGCTTTTTGAGTCATTTGTTCAAGACCCGATTTTTTCATTAACGGAACTGGCGGAATGGGTAGGTGTTGTGATGAAGCCCGAATTAGTGAAGCACGCTGAAGGCATACGACAGTTCTATTACAAGCCCGATGAGGGCATAGATACCAACGTGTACCCAAAGGGATGGACGGGCAAGATAGATGTATTCACACATTATTTCACAAAGCCTTGCGCTGACGCTTTTGAGGAAGTATTCAGCGCTATGACGCTCACGCATCCTGGGATGGCAATGCTCAACAATCTCTACCCGGCGGGATTATCATGGTTTCCAGAGAAGGAATTTCAGGAGGCCGCAGGATGAGTGATACAAGACCATTTAGAAGGGAGTAATAAAATGTACGCACCCATAGTAGTACAGCTAAATTTGGACGATCTTACTGATCGCATTACAGCACTTGAAACAGGCTCAACAGATGAGATGCTAGGCGTGATCATGTGCCTCAAGTTCGCACGCATGAATAATATGTACCTGCTGGCCAACTCCCAGGTCGGCGACCCCATCACCAATGCAAACGGGCAGTCAGCCGTCTGGTCTCAGCTTACACATTCTCAGGTACAGACGCAACTGAATGAGATAGATCGGCTGATAATAGCTCTCACAGGGTAAACGACAATGATTCGATACGTCACAGCAGCCCCAAAGACGGGGTCAAGCTTTATAGCTCAGTGCATAGCATTTATGCAGGCGGAGAGCTTTGACCCCGATAAGCAGTATCGAGTCTACCCCGACTGGTGGTGGCAACTTCGAGGGCGGGAATGGGATTTGCGCTTTGATATGCCGACGTTCCTGCGGCTCATGGATGATACGCTGTCACCCGGCGGGGCTATCTACAAGGGGCACTTCTGGGCTAATCAGCGCAACTTAGGCGTGCTGGACGAGGGTAATGATAAATACATAGTCGTATTGCGGTCGCCTGCTGATACATTAGCAGCGCAATTCTGTTCAGCGCGGGAAGAGCCTGGGATGGCGTGGTACAACCCGATATACCGGATAGATGCTCGGAAGTGCGTTGATATTGACGAGGGCATCAACCACCTGATTAAAGATGGCTACCTGAAGCACCTGCTACAATGGATGGCTGATTGGGCACAGCTTATAGACAAGACAAAGGGTCATTTGGTGATATTCGAGAGCTTTCTTGAGAACAAGGTTAGCGTTCTGAAGGATGTCGCAAGCTGGGCAGATATTCATCCCTGCTGGAATGCTGTAGAGAATCATGCTATTAAGACTGACTTGTATTACAGGGATGGCAAAACTACCGACGCCAACCCTGAGATATACCCCAAAGGTTGGTCGGGCTACAAGGGCGTCTATGCTAAATACTTCAACGAGGAGCATATCAAGGCTTTTAGCAGGGTGTATATGAGCATGTTTCCTGGCAGCCCCGGCATGAAGGCGATCAACAGGTTATATGCCGCTGGCTTTGCGTATAGTGGAGAAAACCATGATTGAAATTCAACACATGGGGAAGGGATGCAGGATACACAACGATGTTGTTATAGAGCATCCAGACAAGCTCGTTATCGGTGATAACGTCCACATACATAGGGGCGCTTTTATAGATGCTGTTGGCAGTGTAACGATTGGTGCTGGGGCTGTGATAGGGTTGGGTGTCGTCGTGGCTAGAGACGTGCCGCCGCGGGCGATAGTTGTCGTCCCTGATTTCAAGATTATAGGATATAGAGATACAGAAAAATATGATCTTCTAAATACCACAGGTCAGTACGGTGGCGTTGGGGGCGGAAGATTAGCAGGAGATCAAACATGATTCGCGTAATCATTTCAGATTTAGACGGCGTACTCACTGACGGCGGGATGTATACCAGCGAACACGGGCTGATATTCAAGAAGTTCCACACGCGGGATGCTTCAGCGGCTAAGTGGCTGCATGATAACGGCGTCCCGCTGTATATCGTCACTGGGGGCAGTTTAGGCAACAACTCACGGATCAATGATGCCAGAGCCAATGTTATGTATCTTGCAGAACCTATCATGCACGAGGTATATGACAAGCTGGAAGCCGTGATGGAGATAGCCTGTAATCTGGGAATAACGCTTGACGAGATTGCTTATATCGGTGACGACTTTCACGATATAACTGCACTCAAAGCCGTGAAGTATTCCGCGTGCCCTAACGACGCACTGTTTCCAGTAACAGGCTTATGCGAGTATGTATCTATCAGAGATGGTGGTTGCGGCGTCCTGGGGCATCTGGTGGACTTTTGGAATCGTAGCCAACTATTTGACAAAGGAGAATGATGATGAAAGTATTTGTTGGAAAGCAAGCACTGGGTGAGAGCAACCAAGAGCCGTTTCTGGAGCACATTCATTGTGATGAATGCGGCCAGATTGCACAGATAATGTTTGTGGCATTTGAGGATAGTAAGGACAATTCCGAACTTGTCTGCGATCTTCACAAGCCCGAAAAGCCTAAGCCTGCTGGCAAGAAATCGGGAACTAAGGCTGCTGCTAAATCAGAAGATACCAAGCCTGATGACAAGACTGGCGAATACTGGCTTACCGGGAAGTGCGCCGTTGCTGTATATCTATGCACCGGCTGTCGCACACCGAAAGCCATAGTGACGCAAGAATAGAGGGCAGATAATGATAGAGATCGTAGGGGATATAGGCGGAAATCATAACGCTGACATAAACAATGCTTTCAAGCTGATTGACAATGCCAAGAAGGCTGGCTTTGACTTCGTGAAGTTCCAGAAGCGCAACCCAGAACTGTACCCGGAGCGGCCTTATGACAGTCCTGTATTTGGGCAGACGACCTATCGGGAGCATAAGCGGCGATTGGAATTGTCAGCGGATGATTACCGGCGCATCAATTTATACTGCAACGATGCAAAGATGCGCTGGTTTGCGTCGCCATTTGATCTGGATTCGGTAGCCTTTCTGGAGCAGTTCGATATGCCGCATTGGAAGATAGCTAGTCCATGTGCGTTGAATCTGGAACTGGTGGAGGCCGTAGCAAAACAGTCCGGTCGTGTGATAATCTCAACAGGGATGCAGTACCCAATGGAGACGGAAGTAGCTATCTCAACGCTGAGACGACTAAAGTCAGATTCGCAGATAACGATACTGCACTGCTGTTCGGAATACCCCACGCCGCTGGAGCACGTCAACTTGAGGATGATAGAGAAGTACAGGCGCAAATATATCCCTATCAGGATTGGCTACTCGTCACACGACGCCGGGGTTGTCGTACCTGTCGCTGCGGCTACTATGGGCGCTGAAATGATCGAGGTGCATATAACGCTTGACAGGGCTATGCCGGGGTCAGACCACGCCGCATCACTGGAGTATATGGGCATGTCGGCATTAGTGAGTCACATACGGGCTGTAGAGACTGCGAAAGGCGACGGCATAAAGGAAGTCTATCCAGGCGAGGTGAAGATACGAGAGAAGGTGTTGCAGACCAATGGGGATAGTTAATAGGATTTCGTTAGAAGCTAAAGTAGGCACAAACAGATGCCCATATTGTTGGGGGTATGGTTTTGCATATAATTGGGGTGTTGCCGATTACCAACAATGTTTATATTGCGGTGGTAGCGGCAGAACTAGTGCTTACATGCGCATAGTCAATACAGGAGAGGTACTATATAATGCGAACGGTTCTAAACAGGCGAATGCTGGCTAATTTGAGGCTCTTAGCAAAAGAGATATTGCACGACGATCAGTTGACATGTACCCGCAAACAGATCGGCAACCAGGTACTTGAGATTGATCGTGTTGGGAAGTTCTTTCACATCAGGGGATACGCTGGCATCATAGACGGGGATCGTGAGTGACGTGGAAATATTCTTGACGTGGCTAATATTATTGGTCTGGGTAGGGGTTATAGCCATATTCGCTATACGCAGACTTAGACGAGCGATATGCTCCGTCATCAAGCGAATCGTACTGGGGAAAAGATAATGAGACCATTACCAGAGAAGGGACTGATAGTAAGTTGTTATCTTGAATCAATGAAGGGGTCTGAGAAGGCGTTCATAGCGTCTGTAGCGCATCACCCGAAGGTTGTGGCACTACGAGTTGAGGGGCTGGACAATATACGGTATGCCAGACTGATAGCACCTGAGAAGTATATTATAGGGTTGGTGAAGTATACTACAGGATCGGTTGAAGGGGGGACGCAAATAACGCCTACAATTTTAGATGGCGCTGACATTATCACGGCGGGGGCAGACATGGTGGCGACTGGCAATATGGATGAGTTCTTTGATTTCAGTAATGGCGCAAACTGTATATTTCCTGTTATGTTTGACCTGGGCAAATTGAATGTCCCTATGGATGAATTTACAGCCAGGATGTGTGATAACGGATGGGATGGATTTCTTGACTGCCTACGCAAGGAAAAATATATCATTTCTACAACGTACAGGCCGAAAGCATTTGAGTTCGCAAGCCGGATCAAAGAACGCTATCCTTTCGCTAAAGTGAACCTGGAAGGCGGCATAGAGACAGCAGAAGAAATACAGCGGGGCTTTGACTGCGGGGCTGACTGGGTAACGATAGGGAAGGCGATAAACGATCCAGTGACTATAATTGATAACTTGACGAGGGTAATCTAATGGGCTTACCGGGGAAGGTCACAATTGGCGGCTTGACGTTTAAGGTTGAGATCGTTGAGGGCTTATATGTAGATTTCAAGACACTATCGTTTGGATTGCACAATACATGTAAATTCCAGGTTGCCAAGCAAGCACATCCAACGCTGGCAAAATCGGAGCTTTTCGGTCAGTTGTACGTATTCATTGCCGAGCAGGTTTGCGGCACTTCTGATGATAGAGACCTGATCAAGGTAGCCGGTCGGACTTTTTTTGGATTATTGCGGGATAACCCAAAGCTGATAGACGTGAGTGAGCCTATATGGGGCATTGACAAATTGCGCTTTATGAGCAGGATATACAGGCTATATAAGCGACCGGGAACGCAACCATGCTTGGCTACTTTGGAGCACAATCAGCTATATATCGACATCACGGAAGTAGCCAAGCTAGACGTGCAGTGGCTAACGTTATATCACGAATTGATTCACATGGTAAGAATGTTCCTGGGTCAGGATTTGAGACAGATAGAGGGTGCTGAAAGCGAAGGGGAAGAGGAGCGCATTGTTGATGACACGGCGTTTTATTTTCTAGCACTGATGAGCCAGAATGACATGAGGTGGATGCTTGAGGATGATGTTGAGATAAACGCCCCCAACGCACCAGCACCAACAATACAGGAGAATCATAATGGGTAGACGAAAGGTAACGTTCAAAGTATCGGGCACTTCCAGCGGCGGTGCTGGATGGATTGGCAGGACGGAAGATCACAGGGGCGTGTTTTTTGCACACTCGCAGGAATATATTACCGACGACGAGCACATGATTGAGGCACTGGAAAAATCGGGTGTTGCGTGGATTATATCCGAAGATCCACCGGACGAAGAGGCGATAGGTACGCCGGGGGCAGAGCCTGTAATAGATGACACGCCCGTTGTGGATAAGCCGCTTAAAGAGCATACTAACGAAGAGCTTCGGATAATGTGCGTTGAGCGGGGTATCAAGATACCCAGCCGCAAGAACAAGGCCACATATATCGAAGCAATTGAAGCGACGTTAGCCGACGAGTAGTGTATATATAAGTGGAGTAGATATGACCAAACCGTTTGCAGAGCACGAGTTGATAGTTCATACTCAGCTATTCAGACGCGGGTGCAGGATGAATGCACGAAACGATATAAATATTATGGCACAGAACGGAATCCAGAATAAGGAGATGAATGATAATGGCTGAAGGAGTTCAAGGCCAAAGAGTAAGCACGCTGGCGACGGTAGATAGCGGGAAGGTAGTTACCGCAGCCAATAGCAATAAGAGTGGGTTAATACATGACTGGGGCGTTAATGCCGAGCCGTTACCGAAGACCTGTGTCGTGCGCCTGGGAATCACGAACCCAGGCTCTACAGACGGTTACGACCTGAATGTAAGGGCAAAATTTGCCGGGGCTACTGGTGCTGCAAACTGGGCTTCTGCAGGTGAAGGGCAATCATTAGGCAACTTCTATTCAGCAGTAGCGGGTGCTGATCTGGCAAGGACGCGACTGCTGGTTGTCCCGGTATTGAATAGATACATGCGCTTAGAATATGACAACAATAATGGAAGCGATAATCTGACAGTATCGGCAGTGTTTGGCCGCAGGAACGATAGCTTCGCAAACCGGGGCATTAGTTGAGGGGATGATCTTGTGACAAAGCCTTTTTTGTGGTGGCCTGTGCAGCCGGGATTAGTACGCCATGAGCAGTTAAGACATTGGCGGGGGTTGGTAGGTGCTTGGCCAGCAATCGGACGTGGGAATGTTATACCCGACGTGAGCGGGCAGCAGAATCCTGGTGTGATTACAGGTGGATCATGGGTAGGCGGACGGGATGGGTACGTCCTGAGTCTGGATGGGGCTAGCGACCTGGTTACAATGACTCGTATACCCGACCTCGCAAACTGGACGGCGCATATCACCTACACACCGGATGACGTGAGTGGAACGAAGCCTATACTGGATCAAGGTGATATACTGATATACCAGCAGGACGACGACCTGATATTTGGTGCCACAGATTCGCTATACGTTGATTATACCGCGACTATCTCTGCGTGCTTTGCGGCTAGACTTCCCGTTGATATTATCGTAACACGCTCAGGAACTACAATCACGGCTTATATACTTGACCATACTGGTGGCTACTGGACTGGCAGTTTCACCGTCTCTGGAACAGCACTGACAGCGTTGACGAACCTGATTATCGGCGCGAACTCACGGACGGCGTTTGTGTTTCCAGCATTGACGCCATCGGCATTGACAGGCGAAAATGGGCTGCTGATAACAGCGTCGGATGATGTGCAATACCCTGTCGGCTCACTATCCCTGAACTCTGACGTGGTGGCGGAGTTGTGGAATGGCAACCAGATGACTTTCGGTATGTGGGTGAGGCTGAACTTTGTGCCTGGGGATGGGGTGGCACATTATCTTTTATCAAATAAGCCAGTAGGTGGAAATAATAATAGAACCACAGTTGTAATTTCTGCAGCAGGGTCTCTAAATTTTAATCAATGGGATAAGGACGGTACGTTTCATCAACTTGCATACTCAATTACAGGTTGGGATGCAGGTAAATGGCATCAAATAGTTGCTAGAATTGATTTCAAAAATGACGAAATAGAGTTATATACTGATGGAATTAGCCGTGATAGCACGCCATCAACTGCATTATCTGGCGACAGTATAGATGCTATTAACAATACTACCAATGTAGGCAAAAATGATTCTACTATTAGCCAACTCAACGGTGTGATGACAATACAAATTTTCAACCGAAGCTGGTCAGATGCTGAGATCGCTGCTGATTATGCTGCTGGCGCAGGCGTGCCTTTTGTGTGCGGGCATGACACGTTACTATTGGGGGACTACTCGAATGATAACACCGGAGCTTTGTACTGGCACAGAGGGCAGAAAATATCGTCAATTTCGACGGTGACTATAACTGTTGCTGAAGCTGTCGGGGATCGGTCGTGGAATAGCGGGGATAGGGTTGTAGTCTATGATGATGATGATCCTGCAAACGTAGTATTCACAACAGTATCAGCCGCGACTGGATCAACAATAACCGTCGCTGATAGTTGCGCTGCTGTTACTGGAACAAATAAATATATCACAAAAAACCTCGCTGTCGATGGCGGCTTTGAGTCTGTTGGAGTTGCCAATATATCAGTCGGTGCTAATCAAACAGTCACCAAAGATGCTTCTGTTGTCAAGTATGATAGCCAATCGCTCAAGGATATATTTGCCGCCGCTAATGATAATGACGAATCAACAATCTTTACTTCCACATTAGCCAATGGCGACGACTACTGGACCCGCCTCTGGATATTCCCTTCAGCTATCCATGACAACTCAAAGCTCTACTGGGACATAGATGGGTCAGCTACACCAATTCTGAGCAGGGAAATCGGGAAATCCCTCGATGATCGTGGCAACTTTGCGCGGGCGTTTAATCTGGCGGGGGTGTATGGTTCCGAGGCTGCTAATTCTAGTATACACAATATTACTACCGAGGATATTGGATTGTGGGCATGGGTAAAGCTTGCAACTGGGTCAACTGGCGGGATTATTCTTCGTAAAGACCTATCGAATGTAGGCTATAATTTGACAGTTTCATCGAGCGGTATTATTCAAGGACTCATTGGAACTGGCACTCCAGAATATCGTTTATCAGGTAACACAGATATACGTGATGGAAAATGGCATTTTGTAGCAATGATTATAGATCGCAATAACGCTGCAAACTGTAAAATATATTTGGATGGCATTGAAGATGGAACAACAAATAAAACGGGGACATTGGCATCTCATACTGGCTCTTTATCAAATGCTGTTCAATTAGGATTCGGCAAGCGTTTTAATGAAACAGTCTTCCTTGATGGCTTTATAACCGAGGGCGGCATAGCCTACCCAGCCGATATAATGGCAGCGGGTGAGATGGGGGCTGCTGGCGAGATAGCCAACCTGTTCAATAACCCTGGCGATCCGAGTGCATGGCCGAACTCAGAGGACTACTGGCTATGTAACGACAATACAGGCTCAACGGTAGTCACGGGTGCAAACAACAACCTCGTAGCCATCCCCAACACGAGTGTATTCGCAGTCACCAACTGGAAGATGTATGAGATGACCTTCCGGGCTGATCAGGCTGCTATCACTGAGAAGTTGAGGATTACGGGTGCTGGTGCTGGGGCTAACTCGGCTACTGTATATTTAGACCAGGGGGAACTCAGAGAAGACATGGCTGATAACCCCGGCTGTGAAGGCGGCGCAGACCCACCGGCAAGCTGGGTGCAGGAAACCAATGCAACGGTTGTATCTGATACCAGCCCACACTCAGGAACGAATTGCCTCAAGGCGACTGCTGGGGCTGCTAACGTGGGTGCAAGCCAAGCTATAACATTGGTCTCTGGCAAATACTACACAGTAATAGGCTGGGCAAAGGCGACTTCTGGTGATACCGCAGAGATAACTATAGACACCGGCGATACTTCAACGATCTCTGTGGGTACAGTCACAGCTACCTCATGGACACAGATACAGGCGACGTTCTTATCAACAGGCCCTTCGGGCGTTATCTATCTCAGGGGAGTAGTCAATGGAGATATTGTCTGGTTTGATGACCTGATGATAGTGCAAGTTGATAAGGCGGATGCCAGCATAGCGACACGCACACGCGACTTTGGAAATAGTAGGGTTGAGGCACTCGAAATCTGGAACAGAAAGCACACAGTATTAGAGGTTAAGGAAATCAGCAATAATCCCAACGCAATGTTTGAAATGGACGAGTCAATAAAGGCGGGTGAATAGACATGGCAAGAGCGGCATTAGCCCCAATCATTAACGAATTGCGGCGCAAAGTTTATGACTTTCTTGCAGATAGCTTTGACGCCAGTGTATATCTTATAGGCGACACCATCAGACTGGTACACCAATTCAAAAATATGTCAAGCGTAGCAGCTACAGTGGCAAATGCTGAGGTAAATGTAAAATCACCGGGTGGTGTTGTGATGGCTACTAACGTCGCTATGGCGGTAGGTACGGGGTCGGGAGCAAGGTTCTATGATTTCCAGTCTTCGCAGTCTATGTCCCAGGGAGTATTTCGTGCCGAGTTTGTAGGGAGTGTGGGCAGTATACAGCGACGCGGGTTACTGGAATTCGAGATAGGAGGCTCGCAGCGTATATGGACGGATGATGAACTGGAGACATATTTGGACAAGCACAGGATATTCATAGGCGTGGAAAAACGCGAGAAGCTTTCCAATAATGCCGCACGCACGCGCTATTTTTCAGCATTTGATACCTTCGAGTGGGCTAATCTCTACACGACCGCCGATACGGCGGGAACGCAGGTGAGTGGGTCTACTGACAATTTAATAGTTGGCGAATTCGTGTTTTCCACAGGTCAGAGTCAGGATTTGTTTCTGGAAGGGCACGCGTTCAACATCTACGCTGCTGCTGCTGAATGCCTGGAAGAGCTTGCTGGCGACCCCAACAGGACGACAAGCTGGACGCGTGGCTCAGTGAGTCAGGAACACGAATCGCCACTCGATTTAGCAACATATTACAGGCGGATAGCACACGGCGGGCGGCAGATACTTTTGGAGAGGATATATCATTAGTAGGGCGGGGATCGTCCGATCTCAAGCCGGTGGAGAACGGTAGAAGTAATACCCTCTATGAAGCCGGAAACTCCCGATTAAAAGCGGAGTAATTCACCATTAGCGAGGTAGAATTATGCTTGCAGATATTATCGAGAAGATGAAAAGGGATAGCAGATACAAAGTAACACCACTGGAACGCCCGATTGCGGTTCCAGATGACAAAGACGATATTGACAAGATAGCTACCGCCGTGAAGAAGGCTGGCGGCGGGCGTAACCACACGTTAGAGATAGTCCTGGAGTCGCGCAAGATTCAGGAGAAGATGACGAAGGACGCCCAGAAAAGAGTCGGTAAACCATGAGACGCTCCCGGCATAATGCAGCACCCCGCACATTGAAGATAACTGAGGACTTTATCTACGTCAACATTGAACGCGAGACGTCTTCGGGAACGAATATGTATGGCGAGCCTGATAATACAGAGTGGACACCAGTCAGTCAAAACACCAAGTGCAGCTTTTCGCCAACGACGCTAAGTGCTGGCGGAGATAGGCTGATTATGACCAGTGCTGGGCAGGCGTCTATATCGGACTTCCTTGCAATATTCGAGCGGGGTGTTGATATACAAGCCAGGGACAGGATTGTGGATATTGATTCTAACGCATACAGGGTAACTGTTGTTCGGGGCTATGGCACGCACGTAGAAGCCGATTGCGACACGATGGAGCTTGACTGAATATGTATGATATTCTTGTTATCAATGAGACTGGCGTAGAACGATATGGCAGAGAATACAACGCCTTCATGAGTGCGCTCTGCCTTGCACGCATGGGGCATCGGGTACTCTATCTGGGTAACTTCAGCTTTGCGGCGGAGTTCTACGAGGGTGGCTACATAAAGGACGTTGACCCTTTTGACCTGAAGCCGCCAGAGACGTCAGCCAGCCTACCCGTAGGCTTTACGATAGAGGACTTCCACAAGCTGGATACCGCCGCATTAGGACAGCCGCGAATCCCTGACGTGATAGACCGCTGGGGTGGGCATATAGACATCGTAGCCTACAGCGGAAATGAATTCATAGCGTCGTTTACCGAGCAAATTGCCAGAAAATACCGGGCTGGCGTGCTGAAGCTGGATATAGGATCAATGCCGCCTTGCGTGAATGAGGTGCAGCTCAGGCGTGTTGATATGGAGCGAGTCTCAGCAGGTAGGCGTATAGTGATGATCAATAACCACATTGACGGGGCGCGTATTGAGACAATCAGGGAGCATTGTGCGGCTATTGACGACTACGAAATATGGCTGATAGGAAGGCTGATCCAGCCATTGCCGGTTGACAAGCTTGTGGAGCAGCGCGTATTCATCCAGGAGGGCGTCACTGATTACGGTAGATTCAAGATACTGAAGGCATCGGCATTCTACATAAACGTAGGCAGCCCAACCGAAATGCAGGGGATTGCCGAGGCGCTTTGCATAGGGCTGCCGGTAGCCTCACTGAGATATTCCCTGGCGAGCGAACTCTGCGGCGACATGATAAGCTATCTCGATAATGACGTCATACGCAGGGCGTGGATCGAAGGCTGGCAGAGGGATTCCAGCGAATTACTTAGAAAAGCACGGAATAAATACGGTGTAAGCAACAGAATCGCATTTTTACATAATTTAATAAAGGATATGACTTAAATGCTTCAAGATGGACGACAGGTACTTTTTGACGCAATTAGAAGACGCTTGACGGAAAGCGCAACGCTGACAGCAATGGTGGGGAGTCAAGCTATCAGCGTGTCTCAGAAAAGGCCGCCAACTACCTGTCCTGCCATAAGACTTAGAGTAGTTGGCGCTACTGGAAGACGCCCCACAACCATCTTCATAGGAGATGTGTTTGTAAACGTTTACTCGACATCAAGGAATCCAGCGGGTGAGCTGGCTTCAATATATACAGTCGTATTCAGTAAGCTCGTCGAAAGTGTGACGAACTTTACGACTACTAACGCCGGGATAGGTAGTTTGTGGGAAGAGTCCTGCGACTACCCGATATTCGACGAGGAGGGCACTGACAGGTACTACCTCGCCGCCCGGTATCGTTATAGTGGACAGAATAAATCCTGATAAAGGAGTTGAACGATAATGGCATTCTTACAGCAGGATGCAAAGGTATACATTGCCAGTGCTGGCGCAACGGCGGCAGCGGTAGTTCAATCCGCTAATGAGATTGGCAAAATTAACGGTCAGGTAAGTATTGATCTGACGTGGGAGTTTGCCACTTCGCGGTGGAGAACGCGTGCAATACAGGATCATGATGCTTTTGCTGTTGATGGTAGCATTACAGCAGAAGAATTTGAATGGCGCGCTACTTCAATAGCGGAATTTGTATCTAACCTGACTACGGGGTCGCAAGCCCTCTACGGTACAACATTGGCATTAAACGTGACGGCGAACTACAAGCGGTTCACAATATCGACTGTGCCAACAAGTATGCAGTGGTGTTTTCAGTTCCGGCGAACGGACGACGATAAGCTCGTTCAAGTATACGCTCCCAAAGCCAAACTGGAAGCGTACCCCTTGATGTTTGCAGGGGACGACCACACGAAGCATACATTGACGTGGCGACTGCTTGCGTCCACTAATGGGAAACTCATCGAGGTGCAACACGCTGTATCTTCAGCGGGAGCGCCCGGTTAGCATATAGGGAGTTGAATACAATGGCATTCTTGCAGCAGGACGCGAACATCTACGTTGCCTCTGGCGGCGTAGCGGCTACCGAAGTAGTTGCGGCTGCCAGAAAAATAGCGCGGATCAATGGCCAGGTGAGCCTTGACCTAACCTGGGAGTTTGCAACGTCGAGGTGGCGGACGCGTGCGATACAGGATCACGATGCCTTCACTATTGATGGAACTATCACAGCAGAAGAGGTTGAGTGGGTAGGCTCGCAGATAAACTATCTAGCCTCCAACGTTTCTGTTGGCTCTCAGGCACTTTATGGAACTGCGCTATCTACCGACTCGAACACGACAGCCAATTTCTATCGTATAACAATCTCAACCGTCCCCAAAGCCTTGCAGTGGGTGCTCCAATTCCGGCGAACAGATGATGGCAAGCTAATGCAGATATATTGTCCAAAAGCGAAATTGGAATCATACCCCTTCATGTTTGCAGGGGACGATCACACGAAGCATACATTGACGTGGCGACTATTAGCAACTAGCAACGGCAAGTTTATCGAAGTGCAACACGCCGTATCATCGGCAGGAGCACCTGGTTAAGCTAAAATCCGAGCGGGGCGGCTTCGGCTGCCCCGACTCGTTTATTTTCATTGGAGATATTGACTTATGCCGAAGGATGACGGAAGCGCGGAAATCTTCAGGAACTTAGACGCAATCAGCAGGAATCTTGCCGGTGCTATGGAACTTGGTCTTGGCGCTGGACTCAGAGGGACGTCAGACCACATCAAGACGGAATATAGCAGACCGGCTACTGGGAAGGGCTTTACAGACAGAACGGCAAATCTACGCAATAGTATTGATTCCGCTACCGAGCGCGTGGGTCGCTACCGAGTTGAAGGCGCCGTGTTTGCCAATGAGGATTACGCACCCTACGTAGAAACCAGGCACGAAGGCAGATTTGCTTTCTTGTTTCCAGGGACGATGGATAGGGCTAACGATATAGTTGGGGCGGTTGCAGCAGCAGTTAAGCCGCTTTTATAGGAGTACGCAAATGGCAGGACAGAAAGATGGAAAGAGTAAAGAAGCTATTCGACAGGCGATTATGGACGTTCTTGAACTGAAGCCGAAGGCAACACTCAGGTCACTAAAGACGATGTCAGCAGTGGAGGGGGGCGTGAGCGGTCTCTTAATATCAGGGGTGGTGACAGAGGATTCTAATATAGATTACGGCAGGATGGCAACCTTGTTTACCTACGCCGCGAAACAACTCAACCCGAATGTAACTGAAGACGACGTACTGGATATTATCGACCTTGACCACGTACATGAGGCGATGGCAGCTATACGCGAATTCTACATGATAACAATACCCGAAGGGCTGATACCGCCAGAGATGCTTGCCGAAGAGACCGAAGAGGTCGAGGGGCTAGAGGAGTCAAAAAACTAATCGTGCCGTCGATGCTAATGGCGGCGGAGATGGACGTGACGTTGGCGACAGGATGGGAGCGCGACTACATTCTGGATATGGAAGCGGAATATCTTATATGCTTACATCTGAGATGGCAGGTGAATCAGGTGCGATATTCTGGCTTCATGGGTGCGGCTTCTGGAACTGCGTCAGCCAGCGAGGGCGCGTCGCCGAGGGCATCAGACGATAGGTTTAAGTCGAAGACGTGGACGGAAGGGAATAAGACCACAATGCGTATCAACATAAATGACCTCTTTGAGTCTGACGTTGCGGCGCGTGTCAATCAAGCGGGACGGGGAAGAACATAAATGAGTGGCAAAAAGAAGAAAAAACGTAAATACAAAATTCGCTCACGCAAGAGAAGGAAAGCTAAGGGTATAATATAATAATGGCGGTCGCGCCGATCTGGTTCGGCCTGTCTCCTTTCTGGGTTGGTGTAACCGCCATCATTGATACTGATTGACCTTGACATTTTAATATCACCTATGCTATACTGATAATGTAACGATACCAACTTATGATAGTAGGTGATAACATGAATGAGGAATCAAAAGGGGAAGTATTGACGTTTCGCGAGGCTCATGAATTTCTCAAGATAAGCGCTCCTACTCTACGCCGTTGGGTAGCGGATAGGAAGATACCTTATCACAAGGCGGGGAGACAGTTGCGCTTTCTGAAAGATGAACTTTTAGAGTGGTTGAAAAAAGGGTAGGATATGGTACGTCAAGGCCTGGCGAGGTTTGGCTGGGCGAGGTAGGGCGCGGCATGGTCCGGTTTGGCGGGGCAAGGTGTGGTCAGGTCGGATAAGGTAAGGTAGGGATACACTTATTATATCTTATAGAAATTGAGGTGCGGCGGGGCATGGTCCGGTGAGGTGGGGTGCGGTAGGGCGCGGCATGGTCAGGCACGGTTTGGTTTGGCGGGTTACGGTTAGGCCGGGCGAGCTAAGGTAAGGATTTTTCAGGTATCTTTAAGGCTAAGGAAGTACAAACTATAAGGAGACAGGCATGTACAAGATAGACGTGGCGATAGCAGGGGCAGCGCCGTTACTTCAACACAGGCGACCGTATCCAGAGGAAGAAGAGATTAACACGGCGAAGCGAACCTCCGGGGTAGAAGATTACTCGGCAGAATTCGAGTATTCCAAATATAAAACAGATGATGATCGGCTATATCAACCAGCCGACCACATCGTAGGGGCTATGACAAAATCCGCCGTTAATTTCAAGATTACCGGCAAGCGCGGCAAAACTTATAAAGACCTCGTCAAAGCCGCTATTTTCATTGAACCAGACGAGATCATACACAAAGTCCAGGATTGCGTGAAAGACAGAAGATGGGTAAGAGTTCAGAGGGCTGGAATCTTACGAATCAGACCCAGACTTGATAAGTGGGAACTGGACTTCACCATTGTAGTTATTGACGATCAATTTCCGCCCGTCGCTGTGGAAAATATACTCAAGTATGCAGGGCAAGCGGTGGGCATAGGTGACTTCCGACCTAGATATGGGCGCTTTATCGTCACGTCTTTTGAGGTTACGAAGGATGATAAGGTAACGCCGGAGACAACAGCATGAGCGGCATAAAATTACAGAACGCTGATAGTTGCGAAGATAAGGCATATAAAGCCGACTTAGAAAAATGGCTAGAGAATGCCGTTGTTGATAACTTCGGGTTAGTTTTCGATAGTAAATTCCGCTTCCTTTGTCGGCAATACGATACAAAGGATGCGGGTATTATTGACATCCTTGCCTGCGAAGAAGCCACTGGCGATCTGGTCGTTATTGAACTCAAAAAGGATAAAGAGACCGATATTGTTGTCGGTCAGACTTCCCGATATATGGGCTGGGTGCGTAGCCACATAGGGCATTTAGTCAGAGAGCTTGAAGGGCTTCAGGACGGCAAGAAGCATAAGGACGTCAAAGGAGTAATCATCTGCGGTGATACTGAAACAAAATTAGTGTATGCCGTAGATGCTCACGACAATATAACCCTTTATTGCTACTACTGCGATCCTGTATCAAATCTATTCTGGTTAGGCCGAGTCATGAGACTGGCGCGGTCTGTGAACCATACAGAGCGAGAAGGGAAAGTTGAGATAGGTGCAGTAGATAAGAAGCCAGATTATCTGAAGCTGATTGCATCGGGATGATTTAAGGCGTGGATCGGTTATGGTACGGCACGGTCCGGCACGGCGAGGCCAGATCAGGTAAGGCGAGGCCAGGCGAGGCCAGTTTTGGTAAGGTAGGGTAAGGATATAATTGAAGTATGCGGAAAGGAGACAGGAAGATATTTCTGTCTCCTTTTTTTATTGCTTTTTTATAATATTCAGTTAATCTGAAAGACGGTGCTAGACGGTGCTATTGGGTACACTTTTCGTAAAATTGGTTGCTGACGCCCGCGGTCTCCAGACAACGCTAACCGCCACGAAAAACGAGTTAAGATCAACATCAAAAGACATAGCACGATTCTCGCGCGAAAATGAAGAGAGCCTTCGCGAGATGGGTCGAGGTTTTGCTCTTGTTGGTGCTGCTGGCGCTGCCGGTTTAGGGTTAGCCGTCAAGTCCTTCGGTGAGTTTGAACAGCAGATGAAAAACGTGCAGTCCGTTTCGCAGGCATCAGCGGCGGACATGGTTTTCCTCTCCGATAAGGCGCAGCAAGTAGGTATCGACACCGCGCTGAGTGCAAGACAGGCAGCGGAAGGTTTCTACACCCTGGCATCCGCTGGTCTTGCAGTCAGCGAGCAGATAAGCACTATAGATGCCGTAACACAACTTGCCCTGGCTACACAGAACGACTTAAGCGCATCTACCGAACTTGTGGTCAAGTCCATGAAAGGCTTCGGACTTGCCGCTGAAGAATCCGGCCGCGTCTCTGACGTGATGGCAAATGCTATAACCAATTCTCTTGCCACTCTGGAACGATTGCGGACGGCTATGCCCTTCGTTGCAGCTACCTTTAGAAGTTTTGGATTTGAGGTTGAGGACGCTGCAGGTGCGCTGGCGCTGCTAATGAACAACGGTCTTGAAGCATCGCAAGCTGGTACTGGACTACGGCGCGCCATGAATGACCTCGTCAAGCCAACAGCTATGGCGTCTGCGGAACTTGCCAAGATGGGAATCAGCCTTGAGGACGTAACACCCGCCAGTAATACCCTCGTAGAAATACTCGCAGAATTTGAAAGGACGGGATTGTCGGCCGCGCAGGCCGTTACCATCTTCGGGGAACGTAGTGAAACTATGAAGATTCTCGTCAGTGAAGGCGCTGACGCTCTTGTAAATATGACCGATAAGATGCGCGAGCGCGGCACTGCTCAGAAGATGATGGAAGAGCAGATGGACTCATTGAACGGGTCTATCAAGCAAATGACATCTTCACTGGAAGCGGCGGCTATAGCTATTGGTGAAGCGTTAGCGCCTGTTATTCGGATGGTGGCTGACACAACTAAGAATCTGCTGAACGTATTTAACGCACTGCCTGAGTCGGTACAGAAAGCCACAGCGGCCGTTGCCGGTCTAACCACCGCGGCCGCCCTTCTAACAGGCGGTGGCTTGCTCTTGATTGCGCAGCTACCAAAGATTATAGCTGGCTTCAAGGCACTCAGTGGTCTTGCCGTAACGCTAGGGACAAGTCTGAAGGCACTAACGGTATCTACAGGTATAATTGGTGCTGCTTTTCTCGCAACCGCACTGTCTATTGCCCGTGTTAGGAAAGCACAGGACGAGTACAAAGACGGTACGATGCAGGCCATGATGATTGAAGAGCAGAATACGGAAAATAAGCGACTGTTGGTAAAGGCGCTTGCCGATCTTACCGCAATACAAAAAGCCAATATCAAGGTTGTAGACATCGCAAGTCTGGGGCTGGAGAATAACAACCAGGTAGTTATGGCGTCTAAGGCTGGCTACGTTGACGTCGACCTCGCAGTGATAGCTCTTACGCGCACGCTTCACGGCGAAACTGAAGCTGATAAAGAACTCCGGCTTGCAAAGATTGCTCTCAATAAGGCTATGGAAGATAGCGTTGCCTGGTTCAAGAAGCTCTTTGATGCTGGCGAAGTGCAGATAAAGACCTGGGAAGAGCTGAAGAAAGAATTTGATGGCTGGGTATCCATCACGGGGGCGGGCTACCGAGCTACTGAAATTGAGCGCGTGCAATACATTCGCGGGCTTATGGCGGGTGTTGACCAGCAGTCAGAAGCGTGGGTCGGTCTCAATAATATGCAGAAGGACATTTTCAGCCAGATACGCGACCGGCAAGTGCAAGAGCGAGATGGGATTTTCAAGATTGCTGAAGCCGATATAAAGGCAAACGTTGAGCGTATCAAATCCAGCGAAAACAGAGCGAAGTTCAAGATAGCGGCATTGAAAGAGATAGAGGAGCAGCTTACTACCGGATCGGAAATAGAGAAATTCGTCATTAACGAAATACAGATGCTCCGTGAAGCGGAAGTGCAAAGCATTGCGTTAGTGCAGGAGGCTGAAACCAAGAGGACAGAGAAGAGGATTGAAGACCTCAATAAGCGAGAAGTGGCCAGGCAAAAGGAATTACAAACCACTCTCGAAACAATAGGAAAGCAGAATGCCGCCGCTGAAGGAGCTTTGGTCGCACAGCAGGAAAGGGACAGGAAGCAGCAGGAAGCGATAGAAGATGCACAACTCGCAGAGCAGCGTGCGAATGCAGATAATGAAGCGGCTATTGCGGCCATATTGAAGGTGGGTTTTGATAAGCGGCAGGTGGAACTGGACAAATTCTTCTCGAACAGAAGGCTGTCCAGAGAGGAAGAAAAGTCCAATCTGGAGGACTACTATAACGCACTTCTTGAATTTGCCCAGACGAACGGCGCAGACGTCCAGACGATAACCGAAGACTTCAACGAGGCTATGGCGGCTCTTAACCGAGCGCATTATGCCGAGCAGGTTGCCGAGGTACAGGCGCATTTTGATAATATTGCAGGGACTATTGCCGGGGCACTCGATGACGTTCTAAAGAAACTAAAGGTTTTTGAGGATAGCTGGGTATCAAAGTTCACAAATATCATATCTGACGGGATAGCCAAAGCCGGGGATTACTCCGACGCCATGAGTCGCATGGGTAGTTCGCTTACGACATTAGGTGATAAGCTGTCAGCGGCGGGGGGCATGGCGGGGTCGCTGGGCGGGGCTTTAGGTAGCTTAGGCGGAACGCTGGCATCAATTGCCGGGCCGATAGGAATAGCTGTGTCGGCATTCACAACGCTCTGGAACGTCGCCAATCTCATTAACAAAGAAATGGGAAAGATGCAACGCGATGCGCTCCAGCAGGCTATCCGTGATGTGAACGTTTCCTTCCAGGAGCAGTTCAAGATACTGAAAAAACACGGTATTGACATGACTATGCTGGAAGAGGCGCAACAGGAGGCGCGGCTTGCCGTCCTTGAGCAGTTCAATATTGACGTGCTGACGCTGACTGGCGACAGGTTTATTGACATAAGGCGTATGGTGGGGCTGCATAATGATGACATTCTGCGTATGCAGGAAGAGGCCAATGCGGAAGCGGTAAGGCAGGAGAAGAAAAAGGGAAAGACGATCCATGACGTGATGCAGGAGCAGCTACGAGCGAAACAGAAAGCCGCTGCCGATGCGTGGGTTGCGGAGAAACGACGGATAGAAGAGGAGCGGCAAGCACTGGAGGATCGGCTTGCGAACCAGACGGCGTTTTTTGATGAGATCGCTTCCCTCGCAAATGAATGGGGTCTGGATTTAGAGAAAATAGAGAAGCAGCGCGCAGTCACCATTCTGGCGATATTAGAGGAGCAGGGGGTAGACTTCTTCAATATCTCAGACCGTAATAACCAGGAACTGCTTGACCTTGCCAAACAGTTCGGTCTCGATATGGTAGCTGTAGAGAGCCTATGGCTGGAGCAGCGGGCTAACATACAGGAAGAGTTTGGTCGGGAACAGAAAGTAAGGCTGTTTATCCAGTTGCAAGAACAGTTCGCAACTACTAAAGAGGGCTTTGACCAGACACTTGAACTCCTGCGTAAGTTCGGTATCGACTCTACCTCGTTAAATCGGCAGAGACTTGATGCCGCTGCGGATTTCTTAGAGGCTCAAGGATTGGAAATATTAGCACTGACTGAGCGGCAGGAATCGCAAGTACAGGCGTTCCTTGAGAAAGCGGGGCTGGATCAGCGCGACCTGAAAAAACTACAAAACGAGCGGCTGCTGGAATTACAGACTGAGTTCGGGCGCGAAGTCCTTATCCAGACAGACCATCAGTTGAAGGCTGAGTTGCAGTTGCAGAAGCAGCAGACCCAACAGATGCAAAATCTGATTACTGCGAGTAGCGGGGATTTGCTCAATTTGCTGGTAGCCGCACAGTCGGACAGAATTACCCTTGCTAAAGATCAATCTATTGTTGAGGCAGAAGAAGAGCGTCAGAGAAAATTGATCCAATTAAAAAGGCAACTCGTTGGGCGGGGGGCTTTCTTCAATGATGAGGTAAAAAGAATAAATGCCGAATTCAATACGGAAAGTCTGGCTGCGGAAGATGCGGCGGCTCAGGCGCGTTTGGATGCCGTCAGAGCGGCTAATGAGGAAGTGCTGGCAGTTGAGCAGGATCGCGCTAACCGGCTGGCGGATATACTTGGGGAGCAGTTGCGCGCACAGCAAGAAGGGAATACGATATTAACGGCCTCACTCCTTTCGCTGGAAGACGCTTATGGCGGCGTTGAGACTTCGGTACTATCGCTAGACAGGGCAACGAGGCAATTGATAGCGACGCAGAAGGAGCAACTTGCCAGTATAAATGCTGCTGAGGACGCTTTGGTAGGGAACTCTCTGGGGCCGGCGTATGACTCTGTGGCAGATTCGATGCGGAATGCGGATATGGCTCAACGTGCCTTTAATATGAATGCCGAACGGACGGCATCCGTAGTAGCACAAACTGAAAGAGCTCTAGTAAAAGCGTTCGTTCCGACCGAGGGGTTCGATCCATCAGGCCGCACCTTTTTGCTTCGCGGAACTCCGCGAGGGAAAGTAACTCAGTTAAGTGACGAGGCACTCGCAAGGCAGCGGCTAGAAGATGAAAAGGGGCGCTTTGCCGAACAATTTGAGACTCAGCAAGCGCACTTTGATCGCTTGAGAGACTTGGCTTCTGAACTTGGTTTAGATGTTACCAAGATAGAAGAGGCGCGAGCGGAGTCTATATTCAAGGTATTGAACTTATCGAATTTGGATATATTAGATTTACAGAGCGGCACAAACAACCAGTTGCTCAACCTAGCGCAAGAATTCGGCTTGACAATATCAGGCTTGGAAGCGGTGCAGGCGGAAGAGCGGCTTGCTATACAAAAGCAGTTTGGTTTTGATATGGTGCAATCTTTAGGCACGATGGGCAATGCGTATGATTCGTTAGGGAATTCAATAAATAATGTTATACAGCTTCAGGACAGGTTTACGCAGCAGAATTTCGGGACGCCATTTAACGCAGGATTGCCAACACCCAACAGGATACAGCCGCCGTCTGTAGGTATACCAGCGCCAGGCAATAATAACACCATTATTTTACAGGTTGAGAACTTCTACGGCGGAGAAGCCGAGCGCGCTGCACTTGCCGATGATATTACACGGTTGCAAAGTGATCGCGGGGTGTTTGGCTGATGCCCTTACCGAAATTCTTTCTCCGGGATGGAAACGGCTATATACGTCACTTTGACGAGAGTCACGAACTGTTTAGTACTTTTGGGGCGGGGGCATCAGTGCAGATGTTCACAACCAACCCTGACCATCCGAAGTGCATGTTGGTATCCACGTCCGTTACGAATACGGGCGCCGAGGAGTTTGTCTCAGATATTATCCCAGGAATAGAATACGTCTTTGAGGCCGCCTACCGCGTCTCCGGGGGTAGTCTCAAAGCGAATCTCTACGATCAGGTGGGTGCTGCTACAATCTGGACGGCAACCGCTTTAAGCTCAACTAACTGGGCTAATATCTATAAGCTAGTGACTGTGCCAGCAGCCTGTTCGGTTATCCGCATACGCTTCCAGAAACCTACCGCCAGCTTCGTTGCATATATAGATGATATACAGCTTCAGGGGAACTCATTATTCCGCGACCCTGACGGATATGGCGTACAGTATCCAGCTATTGGTAATATGCAGATGGGCGCAAACGGTATACGCTCGTGGGATCAAATTGCTAGACACGCGCAGTTTAGCATGAATTTTCCAAATACGTCAGCGACAGCAGTTGCAAGACTCATCAAGGGCGCATCAGGCCGCGAGCCAGCTTACTTCAATGATGGCAACGTTATATCCATGACGGACTACGCCACTGTCTATATATCGAAGTCATACACATTCGCAGGCGTGAGTCAGGGCGGTGGCGGAGCGACGCTGTTCAGGTCTGCAACGACTGCCGAAAGGCCAGTTGCATCAACAGACATGCAGCAGACAGAGATGGCCAACTCTCAATACGCCGCGATAGGTGCGGATGACGATGCAGCAGCTACGTTGACGCTAACACCAGCCGACCAGACGCCTAAGTATGCCTACATCAAGGCGAACTTCCAGGCTACTGATTACAGCACTACAGCACACGTCCGGCAGTTTACAGTGACGCTGAAGGCTGGCGCTGATGACGAGTCTGTGAATGACGAGAATGGCGTGGAGCTATACGCATGGGATGGTGATAGCTGGACGCTCCTGGACACTTCCCGAAACGTATCGAAGCAGACACTCACATATACCACAGCCGATAAAGAGATTGCGCAGCGGTTTGTAAACACGGCGGATAACAGAATAAAGGTAATTGCAAAGAGCCGCGTTATCAGGGTGGCTGGCACGAACCTCGTCCTGAAGGTATACCATATTAAGGTGGGGATAAACGACCAGTGGTCACGGAAGCTGGCACTCACAAACAAAGCTATCCTGTCAGCTACAAACGCAGTGAGCGAGATACGCAACCTCACGCAGCGGGCAGATTTAGTGAATGATACAGCCTATGATGCTGGCGACGACAGAAGGAGCATTATCGTCGTTGCTTCAGCAGCTAATGGCGGTGACGTTATACGCATGAGATATATACAGAACTACGAGGTGGATATTGACCAGCTTACCGAACCGACAATTTATGGTGGGGACGTTACGCAGCCCAGAGGCGTGGGTGGTGTGCGACTGGTGACGCTGAAGAAGATTGGATAAACTATGGATGAGCTTACAGTAAAATACGTCAGTTTAGACGAATGTCTGCCGAACGATTGGAATCCTAACGAGCAGTCTGAGTTTATGCAGGACAAAACTATTGCCAGCATCATCAGCGATGGTTTTGTAGACCCTATTACTGTGCGTTCAGTAGGGGGCTTCTACGAGATTATTGACGGCTATCACAGGTGGTTAGCGCTATCGTGGCTCAGGGATCACCCTGATGACGTTGTTGAGCGACTTGGCGAGATTGAGAACGATATATTCTATCATAATGAAGAGCTTCACGCCCTGCTTGACAAGAATCAAGTACCTGTCATAGACATGGGGGATATAAGTCGCGAACAGGCTATGCGGCTCACGGTGAATCTGAATAACGTGCGTGGAGAATCTAATCAGGTGAAGCTGGTAAAGGTGCTGAAGGACTTGCGCGAGAAGAGTAGCTTGCAGGATGTGGTAGCCAGGCTGCCGTATAAGGACAATCAACTGAAGGGGATCATAGAATCGCTGAAGCATGGGGATGTTACTAAAGATAAGCCGCCGCCTGTGTCTGATGACCCTATAGCAGAAGTGGGTGATCGCTGGATGCTTGGAAACTGTAGTGAAGTTGCCGCTATAGAGATGATTCCTGAGGGCTGTGACGCCATAGTAAAGCGCTACATAAAACACATGAACACAGCGGAGAATGTTTTCGTAATGCGAGATGGAAAACAATTAAACTGGTATGATGTCTCAGAAGGGAGAAGATGATAAAAATGGATTATCACGTTATGGCTGGCACGAAATCGGGAAATATTGTCACATATACCGTAGCGTTTCACATACCTGTACCTGATGCCGAGAACGCAGTAGGTGTCAACTATAGAACTATCATAGCCACTTATATGAATACTGAGAGCGCAGTACCGGATATAAGCGAAGCGGAGCAGGAGAAGCTAGATACTGGGGAACTATACGAAGATGTAATATCTCTCCAGACGCATATTGATGGCTCTGGCTATCTCACGATGCTGGAGGACTGGTACAACGGCAGAGTGGCTTTAATATCTGCGGAATTTGCAGACTGCTTCAAATTCTCTGGACTAGCGGCTGACTTTTAGGGGGTGAATTAAATGGCGACAACGGTACATTCAAGAATCTGGGGCGCGACGAGCGTCTTGACGCAGGCATTGTCAGTTACAGGGACTGCAAAACCTACAGCTTCCTTCTGCTCACTCACAAGCGGCTGGGAGGGGGCTTGGATAACAGCCTCCGTGATGTTTACTAGCGGCGCTACATTAGCAGCACAAGTACGGCTACACGCGTCTATTGATGGCAATACGTGGGAATCAAGTGATAATGCTATATATTCAATGAACATAGACGAGAAAAGCGGGGGCAGCAAGGTGAAAAGCTTCCCGTTCTTTCCATTACCACCCTACCTGCGGCTGGATGCGAAAATTCTGGACACGACACAGCAAGCTAGTGTTAGTATCAGGGTTAAGCCCTGGAGATGGAAATCGATCTAAGGTGATCCTATGAACCAATATAGAGTAAAGCCACCTCGTGGCATACTGCCAAATCTGGCACACCCATCACTACGCGGGTTGATAGGATGGTGGTTGTTCCAGGAAGGCAGCGGGGACAGAGTATACGACCTGTCGGGGGATCGCAATACAGGCACGCTTAACGGCTTTGCCGTGCCTGCAACTAAGGCAAGCGGCTGGGGTGCTGGCTTGTTTGGGGGGACGTTGCTCTATGATGAAACGAATGATTATGTAGATATAACTTATAGTAAACTAAAGCTAACAGGTTCTCATACTATATCAATTTGGATGAAATTGAATGTTGCTTTTTCCGCTGGCGTACATCAAACAATTTTTGGTGGTAAGGGACTTGGAAGTGCGAACGCACAGGGGGGAATTGCTTTTACGTTTTTTGGAGATATTGGTACATTGTATTATGATATATATGATGCTACCGGTAGAGCATCCAAGACCGACGGTGCTTTAGGTCTCGATGACAATGCTTGGCATTTGATAATAGGTACATGGGATGGTACAAACCAGACTCTCTATGTAGACGGCAAGCTAATATCTACGGGTGCCGGAGTAGCTGGAAGTTTGGACTGGACAGGTTCAAATGACGTCTTGATAGGAAGTGGCGGCGACCCCGCTACTCGGTATCCTTTTAACGGTCTCATTGACGATGTTCGCATATACAACCGCGCCTTATCGGCAATAGAAGTCAAGGATTTATTTGAGAACCCCTTTGCATCATTCACACAGCCCGGCACGGAACGATTCTTTGTACTATCAGAAGTAACGCCCCCTATAGTATTAACGCGTACCGAGCCACCGAATCAATTTTTCCTGCAAGAAGGTGGCGGGTTTATTCGCGACTTCAAGGATAAGAACGACCTGTTCTCAACATTCGGTGGGGCTGATGCTGCCATATTCACGAGCAATGCAGAGAAAGAACGCTGCATGGTGGTTTCTACAGGTGGCGTTGATAGAGGTGCTGATGAATACGTTTCCGACCTGATACCGGATATACACTACGTCTTTGATATGGCCTATAGAGTGAGTGCCGGGACGTGGCGAGCCAATCTATATGATAACGTAAATGGGGCTACTGCGTGGGCAGCTACTTCCTTGACCTCGACAAACTGGGCAAATGTCTACCACCGCGTAACGATGCCAAATGATTGTTCGGTATTACGGATTCGATTACAGCAGGTGGTTAGCGGCGGGAGGTTATACGTTGCCAAAGTAGCCCTACAGGGGAACGCTCTATACCGCGACCCGGACGGCTACGGCATTGACTGGCCAAAGACAGGGATTACGCATAGGACTGCTAACGGTAACAGGGTGCGGGACGTTGGCGCGCTCCACGCAGGCTTCACCATGAACTTCCCCAACATAACTGTATCGGCAATGCACAGGCTGGCACAATTAGCGCAGCAGAAAGCGGGTGCATGGTTTGACGACGGCAATGCTGTAATCATGACAGCTTGGGGCACTACTTACGCTTCAACGACTTACGACTTCTCAGGAGCTACGCAAGGCGGTGGCGGGGCGACGCTGTTTAAGGCACTCACCAATGCAATACGACCTGTTGGGTCGGCTGCTATGGAGTCTACCGAGATGGCGAATAGTCAGTATGCCGCAATTGGAACTGATAATAACACGGCCGTCACCCTGGCAATCACAGAAACTGGGAAGTATGGCTATATCAAGATGAACTTCGTGGCGACGCAGTATGCAACTACGGCAGATATACGAAAATTCAGCGTACAGCTTAAAGGTGATGCGAACGACTTAGCCAGGGGTGACGTTGATGGTGTTGATATGTTCGCCTGGGATGGCGCTCAATGGCTCATGCTGGCACGCTCTAAGAGTCCTGATAAGCGCACACTCAGGTATGCAACCACACAGAAAGAGATTGCTCGGAAGCTGATTAACAGCAATAAGATACGCCTGATTGCAAAGACGCGAGGCGAGAAGGAAATCAGCGCCAGCAACTACATGCACCTCTATCATGTGAATGTAGCTGTAAACGATAAGCCCGTACAGGTATATCTGAAGAATAAAGCCATTCCAACAGCCGCCGGTGCTGTCGGGGAAGTCAAGAACATGACTACGAAAGCTCTGGTGGGAGCTGGGCTGGGCTATAATCTCGCTGATGACAGAGAATCAATTATTGTGAACGCCGACTTCGTTTCTGCCAATTTGAATGGTAGTTCCCAATTTTTCTATCGCGACGATACTGATTTTCCTGAGTCCGGGATTACTGGCGATATGACTATCCAGGGATGGATAAAGCTTGGCGACCTAAATTTCTCGACAATAGCGGCAAAATATGCAGGCGGCGGTGATAAGCGAATGTACCTTCTTGGGCATTCCATTGTTGCCGGTGAGTTGAGTTTGTTTGTAAGCTCGGATGGGACAATCGGAAATCTGACCTCAAGAACGAGTACAAACGCGAATTTCGTTATTGGAATCTGGTATCACATCGCTGTAACATACGATGCCAATGATGCTAGTTGTATTTTTTACAAAAACGGTGTTGCGCTTACGGACAACGGTGGAGTTCTCAAAACTTCCATAGCTGACAAAGACCCGCCATTTACAATTGGCGCAGACGACGATGTTGACTTTTACAAAGGCGGCTTATCAAAATTTGCACTATTTACTGACATCAGGACTCCAGCGGAGATAGCAACTTCTTACAACAATATAAATGAGGATTTATCTTCCGCTGACAATATAATTGCTACGTGGGATTTTGATGACAATGCTGCTGCAACAGCTATTGATAATACTCAGGGTGATGCTGGTAGAGACCTAATACCTTACGATGGCGGGGATGTGGCTTTTGGTGCTTGTGGGCGCACAATATCGGCTTCCATCAAAGACATTATCAGAGTGAAATACAATCAATATTATAACGTGGCTATTGAACAGCTTGCAGAGCCGACCATTTACGGTGGAGATGTATCCGACCCGCGCGGTGTTGGTGCTGCCAGGCTGATAACTCTACGACCAATTGATTGAATCATGGATAAAATCATAAATGGGGACTGTATAATAGAAATGGCTAAGATGCCGGAGAAGTCTATGCCCCTTATCATAGCCGATCCGCCCTACAACATAGGCAAGGCAGAATGGGACAAGATAGACAACTACCTTGAGTGGTGTGGTGGATGGCTCAAGGCTTGTGAGAGGGTGCTTGCTAATAACGGATCGTTATATGTGTTCCATAACGATATGCCCTTCATAGTGAAGCTCATGGGGTGGATAGAGAGCAATACTGATTTCGTATTCAAGCAAATGATAATTTGGAATAAACGGTTTGCGGGTGTTTGGAATAAAGACTTTTACGATGGTCGTATAGCTATTGATGAAACACGTACTTATTATCGCCAAGCTGAATATATCCTATTCTATACCTTCCAGAATGAAACAGGATTACAAAGTGCCGTTTGTACCAAGAACCTATGGAAGAGTATTGCCAATAAACTAATGGCTCCGGTCAATAACAGGCAGCAAATTTATGATATTATGAAAGCAGATGGGCGCTATTCTACTAGTAATAGTATTAAAGTAATGGCAGGGTATCAGTTCGGATGGGGTCGTCGTTTTGATTTGATAAGTAAAAAATTATTTGATGCTTGTAATCAAACATTCCATTACGATTTCACATATAAAGAATTAAGAATGGAATATGAAAAGTTAAAAGTAGAATATGAAGAGTTGAGGTATACGTTTAACAACCAGAAAACACACCACTCGGTATGGAACTATGAGACAGTCAGGAAGTCAGAACACCCAACGCAAAAGCCCGTTGACCTGCTACAGAATATCATTAAGCACAGTAGCAATGTGGGCGATCTGATATGTGACCCATTCATGGGATCGGGGAGTACGGCAGTCGCGGCTATCAAGACCGGGAGACATTATATCGGGATAGAGAAAGATGCTGATTATTGCCAGATAGCGAAGCAAAGGATCATAGAGATACGACAAGAGATGGAAGATGAAACGAGACAAATAGATATGTTTCAAGCAGCAGGTGGGTAGAATGGCGCAATATGGTAATGCTAATGCGGAGATAATCAAACGAGAGTATCGGTCTGCGATCAGACATCCCACTTTTGCATGTCACATAGACTTAGTAGGCGACGTGACTACTGACGTGCTGAAGATAGACGTGGCGACAGAGGTTGAGGATACGCTCAGAGAGCCGAATTTCGGGCGTGGCAGCATTGTATTGAAGAACGACGATGGTAAGTATACGGAGGGCGGAATTCCTATCATAGAAGAGGATGCTATCGTTCGTATATTTGCGGGCTTCAGTAATGAGAATATACCAATCTGGACGGGTATCGTTACGGACGCTAAAGGCTCTGGCTCTACACAGACGATGACGATCAACGTAGCGCAGGGCGGCGAACGGCTGAGACAGGATAGTACGTCTGGCGACCTGTCAGCATATCCAACACCGAAGCTGCTACTGGAATATTTATGCGATAGGGTACGTCTACCAGCGCCGGTTATACAGAACGTTGCTGACGCTCCAACTACGGTTGAATTTGGCAACACTGACGTATCTGTGCGGCGCAGTCTGTGGAAACTGATTCACGGGTCATCGCTGATGCTGTCTTACGTGCCATACTTTGACGAAAACGGCGTCCTGAACTTTGTCCATAGAAGCACTGTAAACGACGTTGACATATTTCTGAATGATGACGTTATCATGAATGTGGAGTATATTGATGATGGGCAGCTTATAAGCGATAAGACTATAGATTACGGGACGTCGATCAAATGGGGCGATGCGCAGTTCGGGGATAAAGTACATCCTTATCAGCGGTCGGTCACGAAGTCTAATGCTTACTCAAAGAATCGGTGGGGCACTCATGCC
>SDBU01000712.1_pt1 | contig 47390 bp, 89 predicted proteins | sample 2277071 | NCBI WGS metagenome assembly SDBU01 (sample SAMN10397929, study PRJNA504765) | marine sediment metagenome | isolation source: marine sediment core GS08_GC12, 126 cmbsf | place: Arctic Ocean: Gakkel Ridge, Loki's castle | collected 2008
AGGCGACCTCACCTCGCTTTGAATTAATTCCGTTGGCAATATAGATTTAAATGTCTCGTAAGTGGTGGTCAACATATCGGAATAATCCTTACGACCTATCAAGCCACGATTGCCAGGAAATGCCAAACAGTGAAACAGCGCCTCATAACAGCCTGAATATGTTTTGCCACTTCGCCATGCGCCGATAAACAGCCTGAACTTTGACTTAAGGTCATGGAATTCTTTCTGTTTCGGCTCCGGCTGGTATTTTAAATCTATTTTCAAGACTTTTGACATAACCTGACGAATCCATAATTATAATATTTTGACTTTTGATGCCCTTGTTATTTACTTCTTGCCTATCCTTCCAACCAGCTACATTTTTTAGCGCAAATGCAAATGCGCCAGTATTGGAACCCCTTTTGATCATATTTTGAGCCAATAACAACTCTTGTAATTCTTTTGCTTTTTTTATAGCGTCCTTAAACTGCTTACTTTTCTTATTTATCTTCCAAATATCATTTCTTGTAATATCATTTTCAACATTAAATTCTAATAAAAAAAAAGGCACCTGATTAGATGCCCTTACTTTAATAAATTCAATCAATTTATTATATAAATTATCAATAAAATCTGTAGTATATTTAGTCGGTCGACCACCCTTATTCTTATTCTCATTATAATTATCTTTATTACTCATATATTTCATTCTCTTATATCTTTCCTAAATATAATATATCAATCTAATTACTACTAAGCTTTGATTATTAATTTATAGCTCTGAAGAAAAGCCAGGACAGTATATTATATTACAAAGATGTTTACTTTCTGCGATCCTCAAAATCATAATGGTATAAGACCTCTAAATATTTTGACGTGCCTCAAATTGCTTTGTGTGCCTGCCTTTTTGTCAAACTTGCTTATTTTGTTATAATTGCTGTCCGCCTGGGGCGATCTTTGCGCCAGCCACAATCACGCCCTGGCGGACCAGCTTATTACGATATCTTGGAATATTTATTATCTGTGTTTGGTGTGCTTAATAACTTCAATTAATATATACTATCAGACTTACTTAATGTCAAGTTATTTCATAATTTTTTAGATAATACTATTATTCATAGCGAGTTATAAGTTTTACTAATACGCATTATTAATTCTTTTAATGATAATTTACATAATAAAACTTGACTTTTGATGATGATATGTTATACTTGGTTCAGTTGACAGGGAGATGTTTTTTTTATGCATACAATTATTAAAGCGTCCCGGATGGTAAAAGATATAACATCTTACCTGTCAACACTGGGGCGCTTTTCTTTTATGGGGAGGTAGTATGGAATGTCAAGGCCAAAAATCTATTATAGTTTACATTTAGCCTTTCATACTATTAGCGACAAGAATGATATAAAGTTGCTGAAGGGGTATGATGATATTATTGATTTTTGTAATCAATACCATATTACACCAGAAAAATTTGATAAACTTGTTATCAATAAAGAGCTTGAAAATTTGTTTTGGTAACCAACCCTTTCCAGGGGCTATTTATTTATGAGGAGGTGAGAATAATGAATCCAACAGAAAAAAAAGCACTGAAAAAAATCAGCGAAAAGTATCCAGAATATGACTGGCAAATATGGGGCAAGCGTGGGCATTACAAAGAGAGCAATGACTATACCAAGTACATCATTGATAGGACGCATGGGTATCAACTGATATCTTGCCGATAATCCTATCTTAACGAATCAAGTTTATGGATTTTTTGATTAACCCCTTCCGCAAGCTCCTTTGGGGCTTGTGAAGGTGATTAATAAGGAGGTATTTAATGCCTTGTCGGATTTAATCCTTACCCGGTGCCGGACATGGAGGTCTGGCCCTGGATTAAGTATTAAATATAAAGGAGGTGAGAATATATGATAGCAGAACTTGCAATGATAACAACAGAATGGCATGAAGCTGGTAGGGCAGAATTTGAAAAAAAATGCGGTAATCTTGATTATGATACTTATGCGCCTAAGTCTATTATAGAAAAAAGAAAGTATTATTATCTGGATGAAAAGGATTCCGGGGCATTTATGGTCAATACTCAAGGTGAAATTTTCAGGATAAAAGCTTACGGACAAGTTGATAAGCGGAAATTTGTAGGCAATGTCGGAGATGTTACAGGACAGGATTTGCAGAAAGCAAGATGGTGGTGATCGACCCTTGACCCTGCCTCAATGCGGATAGGGGCAGGCTTGAAGGATTGATTAAATGAAAAGGAGGTAAATTATAATATGGAAATTATATGCTGTATTGCTGCTGGAATCATTATGACAATACTTATAATATCTATAGTTTATATTGGAGATATGCCTACAATTCAAAATAACAAAAAATGACAATATAGGCGGTTTGTTAAGGATTGATAAAAATATAAAGGAGGTATTGAATATGAATAAAGGAAAATATACTTGCAAGTACTATCATTGCTGCGGAAACTATGAAAATTGTTTAAGGTGTACAGGGTATAAAAAATCAAAAAATTGATTTAAGGAGGTTAATGTGATTGATATAAATAAGAAAGTACCGATTATTAAAAAAGAATTAATTGAGAAACAAAAGAGTTTGAACTGCAATACGGTAAGTATCGAAAGAGATGGAATTGAATTTTTATATTTTAAAACATTGGCTGACGGCCGGAAGGAAATATTTAAAGCCGGATCAGTAAAGAATGGACAGTTTATTACAAGGGAAATATAAGGGAGGTAAGACAATATGGTAATATTAGGCTTTGGAAAAGTTGAGATAGATACCGCATATAAAATAATCAATGAATGTTACGAAGCTATAGAAGCGAACCCAACGAGACCAGAAAAAGCAGTTCAATTTATACAGGCACAATATGCCGATAATGAAAAAAAGTTTGGATCTATGGATAGAAATAAAGCACCCGGCCGTTATTCGTATTTTTGGTTTTCATTTCATACGATTTACGTTAAGAAATACTTCATTGAATTTACAATTCATCATATTAACAGGCAACACGCATTTTCACCTGATGGATGGGCTTTGTTGGTGACGCATTGGATGCTGAGTGTATCTGAAGAGGAAGGAAAGCGTATTTTCAAGGAATAAAGGAATAATCCAATGCCAACCCTAACTTTTGACTGTCCTTATTGTCAACATAGCGTAACGGTACATACCGACCCGGGCAATGAGGATAAAATGAAACGTGAACATATTAAAGATTGTAAGCAGGTTGAGGTCAGGTATTATAAGAAGTCAAGGAATGTAAAGGGGTGATTATGTTATGAAGTTAGTATTTAGCGGTGATAGATTTAGCAATGTTATAAAAATAGGTAGATGGTTAAAAAAGTATTTTTCCTTTATTTCAGTTATGTTATGGGATGGATACCCAAGCAAAATTTACATTAAAAAGTAGGTGATTATATAAGGAGGGATTATGAGAGAGATTAAGTTCAGGGCATGGGATGGGGCAGTAATGTATTATTTTGATTTATATGATACGCCCTCACATTTTATTTCAATAGAAAATAGTATGCAATATATAGGGCTTCACGACAAAAATGGCGTTGAGATTTATGAGGGGGATATAATTGACCTCGGAAAAGAACATTCACAAAAATACCTCACAGAATATTATTATGCGAATTATGTTTTTCGTGGAGCTAATGGATATGCATTATCAATACCATTTTACACTGATGACATTGAGGTTATCGGCAACATCTATGAGAATCTTGAATTATTAAAATAACATACAGTCAAAGCAGGTGATTAAATGCGCCTTACAATAATTTTATATATATTACTAATAATATTATGTTTCATCAGCTATCTCTAAATCCTCAATAGCCCGTTTGACATCATTTAGATAACCGTGTAATATTATATTTATAGTTTTGCCGGGTTGCCATTTATCAATCTCGCGTTGTAATAAGATTAGAATTTGCTGTTTAGTTGTCATCAATCTTTGCCCCCTTCCATTCTTTCACACTGTTAGCAGCCAACTTGCTATCGATTTTAAATGTTGATTCTTTTTCAGAAAAGGCAAGAGTATTATCATCGAATCTATATTTAACCCAGCCATCCTTGACATCGAGTACGACATAGTAATTTGTGGTTACTGTTTCAAAGGGGTCGTCTGCGGGGTATCTCCACACTTGCCCTTTCTTAACTTCCGTTCCGCAAATATCCGTTCCGCAAGCAGATGAGAAATACGCCATACATAATATAAGTATAACATAATATTTCATATCAACCTCCCTTCCTTATAGCCTCGGCTCCATCTCTGCAGGCAATATCATAATCAAGGCTATCCATGCAACCGATAAGATGCTCCATAATACTCGCACACCTCTCCCGTTCCTCGGCTTTGGCTTGTTTGATTACAACTCTAACGGCTTTTTTAAACTTTTCTGCACTTCCCGAAATTCTGCCTAACCTGAATAATCCCTTTACAGCAATATCATCCATCATCCCACCCCCTCGCTTATTCTCTTTCTAATCCCTTCAACCATTTTTGACAAGTTTTTATATAATTATTTATTTCCCCACAACTCTGCCTGTATCGTTTCCGCAATCGTTCTTTCTCTAAATTTAAATGCTGTATTCTCAGCCCTGCTTCCTGTGCCGAGCAGATTACTCTAATCTCCATTGGCAAAGCATTGTATTCCTTACTCCAATCCCTCACCCCAAATCACCCCCTCGCTTATTCTTTACCATGATTTTTTATTTACTATTTTGCAATTGTTATGTCGGGCAATAATACAGCGTCCATTCCTATTACATTTTTCTCCCTTCCTATCTCCAAAAGCATAACATTCCGCATTATTTGTATGCGGACGACTGTAAGTTTGCCCCGGTTTATCACTGAATCCCATATCACTCATGGCATGGAGATGATTACATATATCCCATATTATTTCACTCATCCCACCCCCCGCCTATCCTTTTTCTAATCTATATTGGTCTAATATTTCAGCCATTGCCAATGTTGCTTTAGGTGAAAGATGTAACTTCATTTCAAAATCATGTACTATTTTTTTATTGTAATCTACCTCTATAGTGCTTCCATAAAGTACCATATTACCATTAGCAAGCTCATAAATACCGATGCTTCTCAAATCAGTAATCTTTGTCGCTTTTGAAAATAACATTTCTCATCACCCCCTCGCTTATTCCTTACTTGGCAATTCATTTGCTTTAGTTGTCTGCTCAAATAATTCAGGATTATCAAAGAACAACTCCAATGCCTTATCAAATATATTTGGGTCTGTACTATTCCATACAGGAATAGACGGAGAAAAATATACTTCTATCTCTTTATGTTGTCTTTGATTCTCGTCTACTTCCTGCCATTCAGTTACATACATAAAATAGCGGCCATTCTGATATTCAGTTAACTTTCCTTTTCTTCTCGGCTTCACTTCCCGTCACCCCCTGCCAGGACCCATTCTTTTATTATCCGAACTAAATCATCGAAATCTAATTCAGGCTCATACCTTTCAGTGTTCCGAGAATAATTGTCTATCATAAACTTATTTTCACATCTCATTAAATGTCTTTTTAACTTATCCCAATCCACAACCACCCGAACATCCTGACGGCGGTTTAAATACTCTGATAATGCCTTAACTTCTTCAGCAAGCAAATCTATACTTGTATCAATTTCGGCAGCTTTATGAATATGTCCTATGGCTCTTTCTAAATCCAACTCCATGCTACACCTCCTCAATCATAAATATCTACTTCAGACAGGGCTTGGGCTAATTCATTAGCATAAGTATAACTCCTTCCACATCTTTTTGCACCCATTACTATTCTTTCTTTGGGCTTCTGCATTTCATTTATTATTATTTGAGTTACTTTCTCCACACTCAACTTCCTGTCAGTCAGGGCGAGAATGGCATCAAGGGCTTTATCAATTTCATCATGTCTCCAATAATCACCACCATTAAGCTCTAACAAAGTTTCTAATATTTCATATGATTTCTCTCTTGTATCATCCATATTATCACCCCTTATATTTTTCTTCTATAAATCTAATTAGAATGGAACCTCAAGGCTATCCATCTCATCTATATTATCAGATAATGCTATCTGTTTCGTATCTTCTGCGTGCTTGTCCGTAGGTGTAATCTCCTCAATGACCTCTTTAGACATTGCATAATGCTTCTTTCTGCCTATCACGGCGTTCTTTACATGAGATATAAGCCGATTAAGGTTACCCTTTGCGTTTATCTTGTCAAGGCAGGCAAAGAACTCATCATTGGTACAGCTGTTACAATCGGGATGGACAGATCTAAAAGAACATATACGGGACAGGTCGTTATCAGATTCGTCTATTATAACTTGATATTGTACAGTAATAACATCCTTACCGTGCTTTTTGAATATCGTAAGGACATCCCCATTCTGCCATTCAGTCCATTGATAGTTTTTGTAACTATGATTTATCATTGATACGCCTGTCCTTGCCCCGGAACCGCAAAACTTCACAAATTCCGGCTATCCTGCTTGATATACGCCTGTCTATATGCTTATCTATCTCATTCAATGAATAATTAGATGTTATTATCAAGGGTAATTCCCGCTGTTCCCTGTAGTTGATTATATTATATACTATCTCTCCAACCCAGTCTGTCATTCTCTCAGCTCCCAAGTCATCTATGAACAGCCACCCATCAAAAGTAGATATATCCATTTCTATATCGTAAGGATTATCTTCTTTCGAGCTATAGGAATGTTTTAACTTCATAAGAAATTCACTGAAATTAATATATTTAACTGATTTGTTTTGCCTGATATAATGCTCAATTAACGAGAATAAATAAACAGTCTTTCCCGTACCGACCTCTCCCGTTATAAAAAGACTTTTATCCAATTCAAGTTTACGGTCAGTTTTTATTTTTCTGTACTTGGAAGGGGTGATGTCAAAAATCTTATCCACATATCTGGCTTCAACTCGGCAATCCTCGCAGGTATATTCCCTGTATTCAGTTGCTGAAAATTCATTTACTATATTGGTGGTATATTCTTTCACGCGCCCTTTATCATTCCATATTACTTGCTTACAATGTTTACATCTCTTTTCCGAGGTGGTCATAATCAACATCTCCTCTCTGGTATTCAAACTTCTTTTTGGGGGATGTACTTTTGGGCTTTGGTGGAGTCCATTCAACATAATCCTTCCAACTCTCATTAAACCATGTACTGCCATGCAGTATGTATTGTTCTTCCCTTTCCAATATCTCTATTTCCTTTAAATAGTTATCAAGGCACTTGTTAATGAGTGTCCATTTATCTGCTGTCTTAATCTGCTTATTGAAACTACGGATTGCCTTTTCTTTACCTTTCTTTCTGGGATATCGCTTCCAGATGGATTCAAAATCAAACTTAACCGTTACTTCACCGTTATTTACCCGTTCCTTAACTTCACACTCGCTCTGTTGAGCCTTCCCATTCCCTTTATCTTCCCCATCCCCATTCCCTTTGTCTTTAAGAGTCGGTTCGAGAATTTCGCTGTCCTTTTCCGTATGGTGCGGTTTCTGGTGTTTGAGAAATTCAAGTATTTGTATATATTTATTATTATTTATATTATATCTTATTATAAAAGGCTTACCTGTTCGTGCTTTCGGCTTTGACAATATATCAAGCTCTTTATCCATATCCACATTATCATAAGGGAATATTTCTGCCTTTAGATACTTCGGTCTATCTTCAAGCCTGCCTTCACGGTCAGCATAGCACCAGAGACCCTGAAAGGTGATCCGTGTCTGATATTTTAAGTCAGCCAAGTCCTCATCTTTGAAAAATTCAGGTTTAAGGTATCTAATTCTTGCCATTTCTTTTCCAATTCCACATAATTCCACAAAAATATTTAAAATAACTCGACTTTCCCTTTCGATAAGTAATATCAATCGCTTCCTTTGTTACAATCAAAACATGAAGTCGTAAGGTTGTAAATCTCATCAGTTCCGTTATTATATTTAGATACAATATGGTCTAACTCCAACGTTACTTCTGGCGGTCTTTTGCCACAATAAGTACATTGGAATCCATCACGCTTAAACACTTCAAATCTTTTCTTTTTTGATACACCCATAACAATCGCCCCGAATAAAAAAAGAGACACCCAGTGAACACACCTATAAAGGTAGGCATGGACAGCAAACTGGGTGCCTCTAAATATTATGTTTTAAATTTGATTGTAGTTAAATAGTGCGTTCATCAATGCTGTCCTTTTCTGAATCATCTAAACCATACCACATCTGAAATCGGAAGTCAAGGCTTATTTTAAGCCTGATTCAATATAGCATTAGGTTCAAGGCATTTCTCACATAAGTAAACAGCACAGGCAATACAATCATGCGGCCAATATTTGCCTTTGCCATCTACCTGCGCCCCTGTATTGTCGTGCAAATCGGCAACAGATGTTTTTTCTAAACTGTCTTCAAATGCCACGAACATAATCCTACAATTCCCCTTACACTTATGACACTTGATATTTTCAGGAAATTCAGTTTGCCAAGTCTTTTCCAGTCCCTTTTTGCCTAAATAAGTTTTCATATAAATACCTCCTTCTTATTATTGACTTACTTGTCATAAAAATATAAATCCCTACGACTGCTCTGAAGATTCGTGCCAGATCCGTCATATACGAATCCATTAAATGTAAAAAACTGTTCCATAGCTTCATCAAATTCCTTGTCAGGCATACCATCGCTGGTGTCATAACTTATTTTGATAAACGTAATCATAGTTTCACCTCCTCCTTTATATTATTCCCTCTATCATATTCCCTGATAGCCATATCAATTTCATACTTTGCTTGTTCAATAGTATCGTCAATGAAGTATATATCGCATTGTGCAAAAATTCGTGCGGTAAGATAATGATATTTATGTGTTTGCTTTTTCATCCTCATGCCTCCCTCATTTCAAAGGATAGTATTTCTGCAAGCGGGTCAATCTCTTTTACTAACTGTTCGATTTCACATTTAAATTCTTTTTCTCCATAATCAGTAGTATCAATTATAAATTCAACTTTGACTTTCATTTAATCACCTACTCTCAATAAATCAATATCAGACTCAACCTCATTACCCCAGACATCCCAGCCATGTCGTTTATTGCGAGCAAACAGCTCAAGCATTGCGTTATAACCAAGAGACTCTATTAATTCATAGAAATAGTCTGGTTTCTTACTATGCCTTGTTTTCTTAATCGCTATTATATTGCGTACTTGCTTATGAAAGGCCTTTATTTTACCTCTAATCCCAACCAGCAAAACTTCAATTTGCCCCCTAAAATAATGTCCTGTTCCTATAGTAACTTTATCCCAAAACAGAGCTGTCTTATATCTATATCCCCAAGAATTTAAAACTTGAAATCCCTCTTCCAAAAAGGGAACAGTAACCCATAAAAATAAAATACTGTTTTTGTCTTTAGGGATATTTATACTACAAATTTCTTTTGTTGACAGCGTTTTATAGTGAAATTCAGCACCAAATCCGTGAGGTCTAAATTTTTTATATTCTGCGGTATCTCTATACCGCCACGGCGGATCAGCTAATATTATCTGATACTTTTTCATCCTCAATCAACTCCCATTTATCAATAATAGCCTGACTTCGGCACATCTCACATATGCCATCAATTAACAGACGTGGTTTACCGCACTTGATACATTTATTGTCGCTCATTTTACGTATCGCCATTTGACCTCTTGGCATTATAGCCCCCATCCGATTGGTATATAAGGTACAATTATCGTATCCCCGTATATCACACATTCTGTATCCGATAACATTACTTTATGCGGGTCTATATATGTAACCTTATATCTTATTCTCTTGGTTTTAATATCGCCTATATCAAGCATACCTGACCTTTCGGCAATCGCACCCGTCATAAAACATATAGCACAAGTTATAAATATAATATGATATTTCATTCTATCTCATTCCCGTCCGTTGTTTGCGGTATGCCATATTTTTTCATATCATCAACGGCATTGCTTCCGCATTTAGGGCATATAACAAGGTGTCTTTCTTCCGCATCCAATCCGCTGTAATCAAATATAAAATCACAGTCAGCACATTGAAAACGTCTTTTTCTGCCACGCAATAAATATTCCATATTCATAATTTTAACCTCCATTATTATCTCTCCACTATGACGGCTTTTTTCATATCGGAATATACAAGTAAGCCTTTATTGTTATCATAGATTATATTACAATTCTCCAGCGTCTCAGTATCATAGTGAGTCAAAATATATAATTTTTTAATTTTAATGGGAGAAATATTTTCAGTCCCCGTCGTAGTTCCCGGCATTTCATTTTCAATCTTCCAATCAGATGCATCTATTATTTTTTGGTCACCCCAGCGGTCACCTACAGCAACGCCGATACAAAAACAGATAACACAGCTTAAGAATATTATTAATTTCATAATTCAACCTCCAAACTCGAATACTTTCTGCTTATCTAATCCCATTCTGTCAGCCTCGCATATATCAATCCACAAAACCAACCCATAACATACATACACACATAGATGGCGTAATCAAGCCATGTTAGTTTATAGTCTGGTATTTTCATTTTAATTCTCCCTATATTCAATTTATCTTTCCACTCATCACTTTACGGTAGACTTGAAAAACCCAAATAGTCCAAAAAAGAATATCAACCAGAATATACTGCCAAGCTCTGATGCAATTTGATAAAGAGCGCTTACGATTGTCTGTTCATTCACTTTAACTCCTCCACCAAATCCATTACTATCTGTACGTCGTCTGCTACTATGGCAATACAGGTTTGAACCCTGCCTGACCATCTGCCGTTCATAAGTACATTATCTTTGAATATTTGCTGATTATCTGATAGCTTGCCACCGGGTCTCTTGACTTCTATCGCTATGAAATAACCCCTATAGACACACGCCAGATCTGGAAGACCAGGGTATGACCCCAATCCTTGAAGATTCCAGAACCAGAATACACCCTTGATATTCAGATAATCTATTATCGCTTTACGGACGTGCTTTTCTAATATTTTTAGTTTCTTCATATAAACTTCTCCAGATATTTTATGGGATTTTCACAGAGTACCATTTCCATTAAACAATGTTTCCATAATGGTATGGTGCAATCTTTAAAATATTCACATTCCCCACAATCAATATCATCACAAGAAACTACTTTGCTACCACAGGGTGATTTTGCACCCCAAAAAGACCTTGCGAATGAATGGTCAAATATTACAGTATAGCAATGATTTGTCGAAACAAAGCATTGTATGCAGAAAACATCATCAAGTTCTTCGAGTGTATACATATCAGGCCCTACCGTTCTTATATAATCGCAATCCATCATATCCCAACCCGTTTTTTCGGCTTTCTCAACCGCTTTTTTAAATATCTCACAATCTGTCATATCCAACTCCAAATATATAATGCTGTTATTATCATTGACCCCATAACCACCACGGCCACAAAAAGTCCCATGAGAAAAGCATCTTCAATGGTTAAGTTTTCAATGATTATCATTTACCTTTATCCCCTATTTCAACAATAGGTGGATTAACCCTTACTATATAGTAAGATTTACAAGGAAAGGGTATTTCTTTTAAATACTCAACATAGTAATTTCCCATATCTGTTATTTGATATTTGCTTTTTCTTTTTGTATTTTCTAACAAGCCAAGGGATTTAAACTCATCAATCGCATGACTTACTGCGGGTGCTGAAAAATCACCATTATTAAAATCGTCTACACAACTGTAATAGTGTAACATAATTTGAATCTCAAGCGGCGTTGCCATATCAAACCTCCTTTATATTAATGGCAGGGGCAGTTGGTCTGCAACCGCTGAGGACGTTACAAGCCATGGTAAGGCTACCCCACCACGATCAGGCTACCATGCCGCCCTGCCATTAAATTAAAATTAATTGCCTTTCAACCATAAGCTCGTATAAGCTTTGAGATTTTTCGTCAACGTACCTGTAGTCAATCTTACCACGACTCCTTAAAGTCCTCAACGCTTTGAGTATCGTAGCTTCGTATTTTGTACACAAGCTGTCATGTTGACGCTTGACCTCATTTGCTAATTCCCAACCCCTGAACCTTAATTTACCTCTATCCTGCCAGCTTGTAATGACATTGTAGACTGCAGTAGGTGTTGAGATTTTACGATTCATTCTATACCCTTCAGTCTGTTTGAGATTGTCCGAGCTATTTCCTTTCTGCCTATATCACATAAGCCGCAAGAAATACAATCATGCTGTTCGCCCTTTGACATCTCTTGATTATTCCAACTATTCAATAATTCTATAATCTCATTCTCACTCGGTAGTTGCCCCATTCTCCAGTTGTGATACTTCTCCCAAACGCCGTAACAGTTATTCCACTTGTCAACACAATAATCGGAACAATAGCCAGCCTTGTCACATATCTGTCTTGATTCTATATATTTCATCTTTTTAGGTCTTTTCATTTTACACCTTTCAGTCTATTTGAGATTGTTTCAGATACATATTGAGTCAAATACACAAGTGCCGATTTCCCTTTTTCAACCTCTACAATCCATCTATTCCTGTCTGTAGAATTTTTATATAAAATATCTAATATTTCTTCCTCGTCAGGCAAGAACTTCCCCCAATCATCACAAGCTTGGTTATAACCACTCTGTAAATGACAAGATTTACATTGACAATCATCATTATGTTCAATATCTATCTTTTCAGGTCTTTTCATTTTTATCCCTCAACTCCTCAATCAATTCATCTATCGCAACAATATGTTTTTTCCAGTTATTCAGCAAGGTCACCACATTCTTCTTCTGACCGTCTCTCGGCAGCAACATCCCTTGTATCGTCTCTAATTCCTCTATTATATATTCCAATAGATACTTGCCTTTTTTCATTTTCCGCTCCTTAATTATCAAACCAGAATACGACTCTAAAATTTCCTATATCATCAATCTTCCTCTCATCATCACCGTCTATGCCGAGAAAATAACTAAAGGGATAGTCTCTTACATATTTATCTGCTACCCATTCTGTTTTTGAAAATATTTCTACGAGTTTCTTAATCGGCAGATAACTATGATTATGTCCGTCGCAACCATAATCATCTATCCAATATTGAGTCCCTGCTGAAACATCATCTGGAATACCGCTTGCCGTCAATCCCCCCTCGCCACGAACGCACGCTAATTCGGCAAATCTTTTATAGTTCCTTTCTCTAAAATGGATATATTTACTGAAGCCATATTGTCTAATCATTATCCATTTATTATTTATCTTCTTTTCGAGACAGCCATGTATATCACAACCCATTATTCCACGCTCCTCGTTGACAGATTGAAGCTTGGATAACCCTGCTCTGTATAATCCTCATAATTACCGCCTAAAGACTCGACTATCTTTTTATATGTCAGCTTCTTACCGCTATCATCCTTTTTAAGTACCTTACGACCTGCGGATTCTTTGAGATACAGTATCTTATCATCACCCACAACCTCGCCATTTTCCTTGACAAACGCTTTTAATCTACGCCGTGCTTCTTTAATTACCGCGTCGGCTCGGTCAATAAATTCAAATACGTCAATGGCGTTTGCCATAGTCAACTCAAACTTTTTCTCATAAGGCACTATTTCTGTCTTTAGCAATTCAATGTCCATATACTTGCAAGCATGAGCATATATGCAGGTATTGCATTGACTGTTTCTGACGGGTTCAAATATACCAAAGCCTATTGTCTGTATGATAGGATACATTATTTCGTCTATAGACAATCTCCGTTCGTATGTCATAACATCTGTACGCTTGTTGTATTCGGGAAACCAGTAGCTGAATTTCACTTCTTCTAGCCGTGGAAAATTCTGTAGATATACCCATGAATATATCTTGCTCTGTATGGTGTCATAATAATTGTTGACATTAAACTCTGTGGTTATGAACTTATAGTCTACGATAATATCACCCATGGTTAAATCCAAAGTACAGGTAATGTCTATATCCTTATACTTCGCTGTATATACCTGTTCGGTTTCTATGAAATCTACATGAAATCCCATATCATCAAAGAATGGCTTGATATTATCAGGCACTATGCCCTGAACCAATGATTTATATATCTTGTTATGCTGTTCAGTGCCGTATATCATAGCCTCTGTCGGTATGCCCTCAATGCCATCAATAGCCATCTTAAAACCGTGGGGACATCTATGAAATAACGCTATGTTAGATTGACGGATTTTCATGCGTTACCATTCCTTTCTTTCTTCATAGATGCATAGACTTTCTTTAAATCTTCACAAAGTTGTTTTTGTAATTTAGGTGACTTGACTTCGTTGGCGTGTGCTGCGCTGTAATCTTGACTAAGTATGCCGTAATACACTTCATCAGAACCGGTCATCTTGTTAAACATCTCCTTCGCCTTGATAGTATATTTAATGAACTCCTTGAACTGCTTGTTGTACTCTGCCTTATCTTCCGATTCCTGTTTATCGAACAAGTCCGTGGCATCCTGCTGTTCTTCAGGTGTGGGTTCGGCAGATTCGGTGGTTTCTTTCGGCGGCGTTACATTTATTATCTTATTAGCAGGTTTCGGCTTCGGTGTGTTATTTATCATGTCCTCTGGTAAATCCTCTATATCCTGGGCGAATATATCTGAGGCAGCTGTCGCAGTAAGAACACAATCATTTTGACTACGCTTTTTCGCCACCTTGAAAACGGTATTATATACATCGGCAATGTCTTTGCGTTCTTCCTTGCCTGCTTTGCCTAATTCTTTTTTATCTTCAAATTTAGCACCGCAACCGTCTTTCTTTTTCCAACATAACCATCCGCCACCGAACTCCGCCTTGCCCTTAATTATGGATTCCTTGCCACACTTAGGACACTTCATCGCTTTATTGATATATCTATGCTTTGCCTCCATTGTACTACAAGTACCCACACCCTCTCCCAAGAATAAGCCAGAAGATATATGATACAATTCAGTGATTATTTCATACTCCCTATGTCCATTCTGCAATTCAATTCTGGTAACTCTATACTTAGGCGCCAATCTGAATATAGCACATATCTTTTCTGCCCCTGCCTTATAAAGTGTCGGCTTATCGCATCCGGGAATAATGCCATAATGTATGTCCTCTATCATTATTTCTTTTAACACGTTGTGAATGAGTGCAACTTGATTCTTTGCATCCATAATCGTAAACTGTGATTTTTCTACCAATGCCTTACTATCATAAGTAACCATATCTTCTTCCATTCTACTCACCCTCCTTTAAATTTATTCTATTCCAATATCCCATAAATCTATATCTTTTAATTTCATTTTAGGATTTTCTTTCATATTCTTAACCCATTTTTCATGTCCCTCCCCTGCTTGATTTCTTGATTCATATTGCTCTACTATTATCCAATTTTTGCCCTTCCGTTGAATCCCTGTTTCCCACATCCCGGTATCAAATGCTTCAACAGTATCAACAATAATATTTCCTAATTCGTCTCTGAAGAAATCCCTTCTATCGGGTTTTGTCTGATCTGCCATCGCTGAAAAAGTGCTGAACACTCCTTCCAAAGCATTAATCTTCTTTACCATATCACCCACCCTCCTTTATAATTAAAAATTCTCTTTTACTGGCAAACATAGTTATATCAAATCTGTCTCCACTTTCTATCTCTATAATTATCTTCTTATCATACACGCGCTCGCCATTGACCCTTAATGCCCACGTATCCCTTATTTTTATAGACCTTACATCATGAATAATTGTGCTGAACATTATTACACCTCCTTCATAAGTTCAAGATTCTCGTAGGTGTTGCCGATAATTTCTATTTCTTTTTCTGTCCAATATGGCAACCAAGTTTCATGCCTTCCATCTGCTGTCTCCCCGAAATATGCACCTTCTTTATATATTATCTTCCAATTTCCTCTATATTCTGGTGTAAAATCATTGCTCATAGGAGCAAATATATCCCCCTCAAAAATCTCAATACCATTTTTGTCGTGAAGTCCTGTGTATTGCTGACTTTCCTTCTTCAAATCAGCGCTATGGGGAGATGCGAAACCACTTTCAATATGTCCCCAATAGTGCCAAGAATGAAATTTGCCATCACTCCATAACGGTTGCCGAAACTTAACCCATCTCATTATCCAACCTCCTCATTACATTCAGGACATTTATCATCCCATAAATCTTCAGCATAGCCGTACCAACCACAAGCACAATGAAGATATTGTTGCCAGTATGGGGTTTCATTCCATGGCGCGCTTGAACTCATGCGGTCATTTTGGGATGTCCAGTCTGATACAAACATTTATTTCAACTCCTTTACCTGTCGTTGTAAATCATCTATTTGCTTTTGAAGTGCGTCTATTTTTTCTTGTTTATCGTTCTTCTTAATGTCGCTATAACTCAAAAGGTAGAAAAGTAATTTGCGAAATGCCGACATTTTATCACATTGAGTATTATAATTAAAAGTTGTGTCAGCGTCAAATGTACTTCTTTCTTTTCCCTTTGCACCATGAAATCTAAATGAAGTTGAATCGTAGTGTAACTTTATATAATTATATTGTTTTGTACCTCTATAATTTACCATAATAGTCGCTTCGTCATCTTTTAATATCTCCCTCAATATATCATCTGCCTCTTTATCCCATCCATTATTAAGATTCTTGATGCGACTTTTGAGTTGTTCATATTCTGACATTTTCTTGCCTCCTTTTTCGATTAGTTTGAAACGTCTTTTATTTGCATTATTTACTTCATAGTGATTATCTAAAAAATAAATTATGTCATTTAATTTTACTTCTATAACGTTATATTGCGCTCCTATTGTCAAATTATCTTCGTAATTAAAAGCCCCATACAAGCCACATCTATTGTCAATACATTCCACAGTATCCCCGACCTCTATTTTTATCTTTTTGAAATTGCTTGCATACGCAATGTTACTATATTTACCTTCTTCGTGAATATGATGAATCTCGTTGCTCATTATTTTGGTAATTCTTGCAAAAGGATTTTCGCCCAAGGATAAAGGGTGCGTCTGCTCAACCAGTTCACCTACGTAAAACTTCGGCAATTCCTCTTTCTCTATAAGCAATAAGCTACGTAAAAAAGCAATTTCTTTGTGCGCTATGGCAACACATTCGGCACATATAATTTTTCGAGGATAATGATCGCCATGACATATATCATGATGGGCTGTCCACACTCCATAAGGAGTGTCCACACAGTCACTTTTCCCTGTTTTTATATAAATAGGGCAATTATGACAACTGACTTCTTTATGATAAAATTTCGCACATAAAGAACAATTCGAGTAGGACTCTTCCCCGTCCTCACCTTCCGCAATTCTTTCCCAATGATTAATACTTTCCTTCAACGCCTTCAGTGTTCTTTCGTCCATCATCTCGCTATACCTCCTCTATTATTTTCATCACATAACCTTATATCCTGTCCGCTTTTTGTCAACTTAAAATTGACTAACCTTGATAAACACATCTTACTATACCTCCATATTCGTTAATCTGAGCCAGCTTTAACCGTAAAGAATCGACTTGCCCCCCTTCAAAGACATAATATCCTTGATATGTTGCAGGATTGAATCCTCGTGTCTTCTGTGGCATAATTCAAATGGGCCGGACAGAGAGTCCTGCTGTAAGGCAGGCGGAGCCTCAACTGTCCGGCCACAAAATAAGTTATCCGCAATGTTTTGATTGAAAGGTTTTTCGCAGTGACTCATTTTACCGAGGCTCCTTTTTCGATAAACAAATATTACCAAATGATTATTTGAATGTCAAGGAAAAGATATATTTATTAGGTAAGTCTATAATCAGGCGAGAGTTATACTGGCATTGATTCCTTGTCTTTTTCCCTATACTCATTCCATGTACGCCGACATATTCTTGATTTAATGCCACGCCAATATGCCTTCCTTATCAGTTTGGGCCACCCCTCATCTTCCATTATGTCGGCCATAATCCTATTCGCTTGCTTGAACTCAATCGGTGTGCCGTCGTCCCAATGGCCATGCTCAAACGCTCTATCGTGAAATAGCCAACCTTTGCCGAGATTCGGTGATGCGGTTGAGCCGTCAGACTCAAAACCTTTCAGCACGGTCAAGCTTTTATCATATCGCCTTGAATGATATGTTATATCTCTCGGATTGATATATTTTTTCTTCTCAAATGGCCACTTAATAATCGCCTTGAATACTTTGAACCAAGTGCCGATAGTCGCCATACCTTACTCCTTCAGACCGTCCATAATTTTTATAATATCATCAGTAATCCATTTACCGTATATGATCGTATGCTTCTCCTTAATCTCCACAATGCCCTCTGGTGTGGATTTCGTCCTGACCGACTTGTATCCAACGACACAGCCACAGAGCCATAAAGCACATACTATAATGATAAATATAATTATAGATATTTTATTATCGGGCATGGTGTCACTCCTGACTTATTTTATTTATTTTACGACTCATAAAGTCGATTATAAATTCATTGGTATCGAGGTCGAGTAAGTCCGCCTTAACTATCTTATTATATATTGTCTTTATCAGCTTATCGAATGGAAAATATTTTCCGGGGCAGGTCTTATACGGAGCATAATCGTTGTGTCTCCTGATGTTATCTATGGGTATCATATATTTCAGACATAAACAGAATACAAGATCTGCCAATAAATCGAACATATCCTCATCCATGAAGCGTTTGTCATAATTGCCGACACAGCATATACCGAGACTATTTATATTCATGCCCCTTGTATGAGCTCCCGCGACATTATCTTCCCTGCCCTTGAATATCTTATATTCTTTGTCAACCAACTCTATAAGATGATGATAGCCTATGTCTTTCCAGCCCATTGTCTCTATGTGATAACGTTTAATGGCTTCAGCAGATTTTGTCTTGCTATCAACAGTTAAGCTATGGTGCAAAATAATATATTTTGGTATCATATTACAATTCCTTCTTTATCAGCCATCCTGCTATGCCTGTCAATAAGGTCAACATAAGATAACTGATTTTCTTCCATGTAGATACCTCTGATTTAAGTCCTATTATATTTCCGTTCTGGTCGCCATCGACCTTATTTTTCTTACCCATCCAGACTTTTATCTCTCCTATATCTTCACGAATATATCTAAACTCTGTCTGATTGAGTTCTTTCAGCCCCTTTATCTCTGCCAATACAACGTCTATTTCACCCATTCTTAATCACCTCATCCACTCTGTCCATTTCATCTATGAAATCCGCTATCTTGCGGATACTCGGTCTGTAATTCTTATAATTTCCCTTATGACACATCTGTAAATGACACTGAGAGCGTCCACAAGTATTGATGAAGTTGCGTTCATCCACGATAAGGTCAAGTCTGTTCATTTCCCTGCAGACGTGCTGTGGAATTACATGGTGTGTCTCAAGTTTCTTAGGTGTCCTGTCCTTGCATATCTCGCAATAAGGTACTTTCTGCCTGTATTCCCTGCTTGCCTTTGTCCAGCTCTTCCAAGTCTTGAAATCGAAACCCTTGAAGTTAAGATATAACCGTTCTATTTCTTTTGTGATTTTCATATAGTTACCCTAATATGCTTTATCTATCGCATCGGTCTTTTGCGTATAGCTCTGCTCTGACTCCAGCGTGGTCTGTAAATCTCCCGATTCCAGTTTACTCACAGCGTCTATTAACTGTGCTGAACTTAAATCCGTGGCAGTACCGTATTGTACCTGTAAATCATATTCTATCTGTGCTTTTGTTTTGTATCTGAAATCGAATGAATAAGACGAAGCTGCCGTAGCCGTGAATGTATCGTAATCACTCCATGCTGATATGCTGTCGCCGTCAACAGAGCCACTGAATTGATAATACCACGTTCCCGTTGTTACCGTTACGTCTATTGCGTTGCTTGTCAGACTCGTAACTGTGTCAGAATAATCTATCGAGTCGAATAAACTGCTGTCGTCTATCCTGTATACATAACTGTTAGCGCCTTTCATTGTGTCGGCCCTTACCGTTACCGTCGCTGTTCCTGACGTGCCAATCGGATACAGGTTGACAGGCGTATCGTAATCAAGCAATACAGTGCCGACATTATAACTATCTGAATAATAACTGTCTGAAGAATATAATATATCATTGCATTCCGCTACGTCCCAGAAGTCGCCAAGGAATCCAAGCGCCTCTGAATCATTGCTGAACCTGCCGCACGATATGATGCCCGCCAGTTCAGTATCGGTATAATCATATTCACTCGGATACCGTAAATGAATCCAAGCTCCGCTGTCTGAAAATCCTATAGTACCGCCTGTGGACACGTTGAATACATACGAATCTCCGTTAAGCGTCAGCATATCGTCGGCGAGAATCGTAGTACAGCCGTCCTGATTACTCAAGACAGTGGTAGCGTAGAGATAATTATCGTAAAATAAAGTGTCTGAATAGGCGGCAGTAAAATTGTCAAAATATGAACTCACTAAATAATTGTTTGTAAAAGTATTATTATAAATAGAATTGGTGATGAATTGGTCGCTTGCCGTATTCGGGCATACAACGCTATCATAGACATTGTTCAGCCACATTGTGGATTGAAAGCTATGGAGTACTATGCCGAAATCAGACCTTCCACGTATGTTATATACGTAATTATCTTTGAATTGACTCTCGTTATATTTTGAACCGTTTGATGGAATTGTACTGAAATATATAGTAGCTGCCCCAGCTCCAGTAACTATATTCCGAATAGTATTATAATTTATATAAACCGTATCAGAGCCAACAAAGGGACTCGGCTGATTATAACAATTCTCAAAATTTATATCAATATTATACATCTCTAAATAATCTGCATCGCTCCAGTCTATAATTTTATTAATATTATTCATGTACCATTCTGCTTGGTTAGAAATAATCTTGAGGGGTCTTGTGGGCGCAAATTGTATTCCCTGTGTATATACATTCGGGGTGTCATTCGTGCCGTATTTCAATACCCATATCATAGCGGAATCGTTAGCCTCGGCATCAAGTCTTGTATAAGCTCCCTGTATCGTAAGATATGGCGTGTCCCAATTCATAACGCCTTGTGCGCTATCTCCTGCATTGCCACCCAGAACCCGCTCTATCGTGGTATCTCCTATATAGTATCCGTCCTCGTCAAGCAGGGGAAACTTCACATTCGCCAGCGTGTCCGTACCTGCGTAGACGACGTAAATATCGGTATATACCGCATAAGACGGACTGCATAATATCGCAATGGCCAGTATTGAATATATTAAATGTTTCATTATTTTTTCTCCAATAGATAAGTGTAATGAGAAAACCGTAGACCTGAAAAATTATAGTTAAGAATAATCCTTAATAAAATAAAATCATTTTCGTATATAAAACAATTATCGGTAACTTGTGAATCTGCAAAGTTATCCCTGCCGATATACTCTATAATAGAATTGGTAAATGATACCCGTTCGGGAACCTGTGCCGTGAATGTACCTGTATCATTAATACTGCCTATCTCGAATGAATCGCCTGATATAGACTGTGCTATTGCTGTGTTCAGATGTTTTCTATCGTATACTTGATCTCTGCGGACATTATAGACCGCTACAGTATCGGGTATCCATTCGGGTATAGGCATGGCATAGGCATAAACAGGTATCAGCAATAATAAGATTATTATATACTTCATTATGGTCTCACCGTACATTCTATTTTCAGAACTCCAGTCCCTATATCTTCATTGATACACAGTATGTGCCAGAGATTCTGATAGTCGCATATATCTATAGGTGTTTCAAACGTCAGTCTTGGTATACCGGCAAACGTGCCTGAACTGCTTGTATAAAATACTTGTTCTATCCGATATGTCTGACTTGAGAATGTCCACGAATCAGCAGAGGCAAAAGTTTTTTGAGTATAAGAATCAAAGCCGGAAGAATAGAGAATAACGGAGTCCTGCCTTATGTCAGTTAGTGCATAACCTGCGCCGTGGAATGATGCCGCTGCTACTGAACCGCTGAAATTAGCACTACCGATAGAATTAATCCAAGCGACAGTCGAATCGTAATAATCCTCTACCTCAAAATGTGACTTGCCTATATTGTCACCGAGTTTTGCGTCAATATTATTGGTTCCTATAGTAGATAGATATGGTTCTGGATGAGATGCAAGAACGATACGCCCATTAATACCGTGTGAATACGATACATAACCTATGAACTCGACAACGCCAGTATCAGGCCGGTAGTTAGTAAGTCCACCATCCTCGGCGAGCCATAAAGTATCACCATCACTAAAAGCACTTGTATTCAGTTTCGTAACAAGTCCATTGGTACGCACTACTATATTAGCGTTCAAGGCACCATCCTCTATAGCCATGCCTGCGTATCCGTGCGAATCAGCGTAAGTATTATCGCATAGGTATATCAAGGGTCTCTGCCCTGTGGCACCGTCCATATATACCATCTGACCTGCGGTTATGCCGGCGGTAATACCGACCTTGCCTTCAAAGCCGGGACTGACAGCGGTAGCCTCACCGAGATTCTCAAGACCAGCTCCGTCACCATAATGTGCACTGAAATACGCTGTGTCACCATAGAAATCACCGTCTATTGTATCGCTTTCATAATTACGGACATAACTATCGGGTATCGTTATCGTCAAATTTGTTAATGCCTTCCCGTTGCCATAAAAATAAGATGCCGTACAATCACCGTCTTTATGCAGTACATCCTCAATCCTGACCCCTTCAGTTGCACTACCTTCAACGATTGTATCGACTTCCAATATATATGTTGGTAAAATTTGTAAATCACTATTAATTTCTATCTTGCCGGCCGGTACAGAGACACGCAGATTCCCACCATCGTTTTCGAGAATCGGTTGATTGTAAGGCCCTATCGCTAATCTGCCTGTAAGATCAAGATTGCCAAGCATGGTATCTGATTCATAGTTACGAACCCAACTATCTTGTAAATTTTCTATATAAGCATTGCCATTCACTGTGAGCTGGTCTGCAATGATATGTGTGCCTGATATGGTAGTAGAACCCACAAAAGCACCTACGAATGTCCCCGCAGACACTACATAAGTACCGAAATCGGCATTGCATTGATATGTTCTCGTATCATAAGTCAATCCCGTCTGTGTATCAGAATATAAAATGGGTATCCTATTGCCTGCCAATTTTGGTTCTCCGGCAGCATAAACACAAGATGATAAGAATAGAATTATCCCTATAACATAAAATAATCTTTTCATAATATCCTCCCTAAATTTTGCTTGTACCCGATATTCTATAACCCGTACAAGGATTATTATTTTTCTTTAAATATACAGAAGTATTGAAAACGTCCACAAGCAACAGGCTTTCCTGTGCCTTGACCTCATACGCCTTTGTAGAGCTGTCAAAAGATACGTCTATACTTGCCGCCGTATAATCATTATAAATAACACAGGATATATAATTGTCTTGAAGCAATAATTGATAAGACCCTGTAATTAAGGTACTATCACCGTCAGATAAAAATTTAGGACGTTCAGTGCCGTATCTTACCTGCAATACCCCGTCACCCGGAACTATCGCTTCAGCAGGGCAAATAACCTGATAGCCTAAAATACCTACATACATAACCAATAGAATCACGATACTTAGTCTGAATACATTTCGAGTCATTGAAATTACCTCCTAATTTTTTTATATTTTCGCTTATTAGCGTTCAAAATTATTTTTCTATCATCCTTCGTTCTGGTATATTCCATAAAAAATCTTCCTTTGCTTGACTTGCTAAATCCTGTAAATCCTCTTTATCTGTATATCCAGACAACTTGATTGATGTAGCGAACTTAGAAGCAAATGCGTTGTCATACTGTTCTTTTTGTTCAGCATCCTCATTGACCCAATCAGGATATTGAGGCATAGACGGTCTATAATCCGCTTTCTTTAGCACCCTACCAACATCGCCTATCTGTAAAGCGTTACCGTATGTCTGTATGCCTGCGCCCAATGCCGATAAAGCACCGAGTCCGAACTTCGTTATTGTAGGTAAATTCTTATCATTCGCTAAATCAACTATTTCTTCTATGAATATAGGCATAATTGTTCTTGCTAAAGTTTCAGCTGGTTTTATAGGTTCGTGTACTATGGTCTTTCCTGTCAAGAGTTCAACCGGTATAGTTACTCCCGGAGATAATTTATATGTAGCGAACCGTGAAGCCATATCGTAAAGGTCTATTTTTTTAGTCATCTCTCTTATATCATGTGTATTGGCTCCTATCATAACTGCCGTCATAGCAAGTCGGGCTGGCTGTTGCAATCCTCCCCATAAATCTATTCTCGTATTACCTATTTTTATCTTACCGAAATCAGCGGTTTCGGGGTCTTCACCCACATCCGCCCCGCCCATTTTAGCAAGCATAAGTGCCGTAGTACCTAACGCACCGAAAGCAAGGAAATCTTTTGCTATCTCGTTCCTGACACGTTTATTCTTCAAATTCTTCAATAGCTTCCATGGTGTCTGTATCCTTGATACAGCATATCTCGGTGCGAAAAAAACAAAAGATAATTCTTTTGCGGCACCGCTAAACTTACCTAAATCGCCTCTGCCCGAAGCCGCATTGATATAATCAGCCCAAGCAGTCAATTCGGCATCCGTAGCTTCTGGATATGCCTCTACAAAACCATCAAAAGCGGCATCTCTTAAAAGGTTAAGACCCGTAATCATATGTCGTTCGCTACCCCTTACTACAGCACCGTAATACGGTATTCTTTCGGCAAGATTAGAACTGAAAAATTCCTCCCTTTGATTCAGGGAACCAGTTTCCAGTGGCGACCTGTAAAGTCCGGACCTTTCTCTCAGAAACTCATTAGGATGACTTTTTCTTTTTATGTCTATAGATTCTGCTGTATTCCTGCTAAAGAAAGATTTTGTCGCTAACGCAAACGCCTTAAATGCTACAACTGGTCTACGAGCACCCAAAACAGCACCTTGCCTTAACGTATATGAGAAATCAGCGGTCGCTTTCAATGTCCTGAAAAATGACGGTGTTCTGAGTAACCCTTCCTTAAATGTCAGAGGTCTCATTCTATCAATCTTGTTCCTGACATCTTTTTTGAGCAGACTCAATTTTACCCTTGCGTTATCCAATTCTTCAGATATCACTCTTTTCTGTCGTTTGGGTGATATTTTAAAATCACCTGTCCTGAGTTGTGTCTCTAAATCGGTTATCTTGTCTTGGGTCTTCATCAAATTCCGTAAATCCCTGAGTTCATTCCTTGCTATCCTTATAGATTCAGGTTCGGGAGTCTTTGTTTTTGGTATATCTCTATAAGCATTATCTATCTGGTCTTGTACTTTATTTATCTTATCTACTATTCGTTTCAATCGTGCGTCATTTGCCTCTGTTTTATGGACTTCCTTTCTTAATATATTAAGTCTATCCCGTAATTGCTTCAATTCTCTTGACGGCTTTCTGTGTATTTTCTGGTCAGGTCTTTTGCCAGCAAGGATTTGTTCTATTTCTCCCTGTGCGTTTGCCTGAGACCGCAAGTCTCTAATTATACCTGTTATCTCCTTTTCAACTCGTTTTCGTTCACCCCTAATTCGTCCACCGAAAGCATCCAATACATCACGTTCAGATAAATCCGGCATATCCTCACGTACCCCATCAACAACTTCGTTAAGCGTTCTTGCCCCTGCTTCTATATGATTAGCAGCAAGTTTGCTTATTAATGTAATCGCCTCAGGTGCCAATCCCGTTATATCATTGACCCGTAATCCCATTTTTCTTAATTGGTCTTTGAGATTTTCTCTTTCAGTAAGTAAATCAACTTGTTTCCTGCGTCTTCGTGTTTTCTTTACAGTATCCACAAATGCTTCCGATGCCTTTTGATTAGATATTTTTTCTTGTAATTTGCGGGACTTCCCCTCTATTTGCCTTAATCGCTTTTCTGCATCCGCTATTTGCTTTACATAAGACCTTATGCCTGCTTCTTCTCTTGGGCTAAGATTGCTACCCTTATTGACTCTTGCTTGACGGATGAGATTCACTAAATCGTATGTTTCTATATTCATTCGCATTTTACGAATATTCAATGCTCTTGCCGCTTCCCTGCCTGCCATATCAGAGGCATTGGTTAAATCATCAATGGAATTTAATATTATATTTGATTGATTAATTATGACCTGTGCCTCAGCAACCTTGCCTTGATTTATAAGATTTTCTGCATCGGCAATTTTAGAATTATATTCATTCTTTAACTGTGAAACCCTGAGTACCATAGCGGCATGTTCGGTATCGGTTACAGCTCTCGGATTGAGTATAATTTCTTTAGCAATATTCTCGGCTTCACTATCCATACCCTTTGCCTTAGCTTCATTAAGCCGTCCTTCCCAAGTACGTTGTTCGGATTTAGGAAGTTCGCTTAATCCCGATGTTTCCCTTATCTGATCAATTTCTTCTTTTTTTAATGCTATAGTATCAATCTCATCAACTGGCACATCTTTTACTATTTCTTCTGCTTTATATTGCTGTTCTCGTCTTGGAAATGTCGGAATTTCTTCCTCAACTTCAGGTGCTGGAGGTTTTTCTGCCTCTAATATAGATTGTGCTTCTGCCGGTCTCATCTTACTTATATCTTCTTTTGTATATCCTAAATCCCTTAGTGCCTTTCTATCTGCTTGAGTAATCATCATTTTGACTTTGGCAGATTCCTTTTCAACCATATCGGGTGATACTGTCTGATTGTCTATAAAATTCTGTGCTTCTTCAGGTGTCATATATTTCATATCCGTATCTGAATAACCTAAATTTCTTAATGCTCGCTTTGCTATTGGCGGGGCTTTGGCAATAGATGGTTCTGATTCCTTGATTGTCTCTTCTTTGGGCGTTGCTGAAGGCGGCAAATCAACTTTTTTAGGAGCTGGCGGCAGTCCTTCTATCTGTTCTTTTTCAGTAGATATGGCACCTTCAGCAATTTCACCTTTTCCGGTAATGCTTGTTGTAACTTCGGCACCCAACCGCAAAGAACCTGCTGTAAATATACCCACCATAGCGCCTATGGTACCTCGTTCAACCACATCGAGGGCATTAGCGCCTTTTTTAGTGCCTATAGTTTCGGCAAGAGCTTCTGAACTTTCCTCTATAAACTCACCACCCGATTCAATAGCTATTGCTTTCAATGTTCTCTGGGCGGCTGATTTATTTAATATTCTCGTTAAAACAGAACCGGGTCTCGCTATGGTCTTGGCACCCAATCTTTCAAGGTATGCCTGCAATATTGATGATGGCATAACGGCAAGTATATCATTCGTTGTCGCTTCTGTTCTACCGTCATTCTTCGCCCTTGTCTCGGCACTTTCTCCCAATAGCGATACAACATATCCCGGTGCGTTAATAAGTACGGCAAGCATATCGGGTGCTGACATTACAGAATGTTGAGCAAGAAAACTCGTCAAATTAACAGGCGTAGGACTATCTTTAACATCTTGCCAACTTGTGGATTCCTCAAAATCTATGCCCTCTCTTATATCTTTTATTGCCGATCTTGCTTTGTCTATGAGGTCTAATTCGGGGTCTTTCCGTTCTGCGGCAATCCATTCTTTGGGATTCATATAATCAATCTCGAAGCCGAAAGTTGCTTCAGGATTCTTCCTGAAAGCTATACCACCTTTTAAAGCAGGTACTCTTTCTTCCAATAATCTTGCTCCCGTATCAACGGTTTTAGCCATGCCACCTATAATACCTGCCGTCCTATCGGCAACGCCTTTCATTGTACTGATGAACCAGTTATCTTCTTGGCGTTTGGTTTCCCTTCTACCCAATAGTTCACGTTGCAATCTTATTATTTCCCCTTCGGTGGGAGCTGGGCGTTCCTCTATTATTCTTTCTTCTCCTGCTTCACCCACAAGCTCTCTTTCGGGTCTTTTGGGTTCTAATATAGGATAATCTCTTTCTATTTCTTCAAACAGACTGCCTCTCCGCCTTTTTCTTTCGGCAACAGCAATGCCCGTATCGTCTCTGAATAGGGGATAATCTCTATCAAGTTCCTCTAACAATTTACCCATATTATTACATAGTCCTTATACGTTTTTTGAAATCTTTAAATTCTTTTCTGAATTTTTGCTTTAATTCAAGGTTCCTCGCTATTAGTGGGCGTTTTAATCGAGCATTAAGCGTTTTTTGTGCATTCCTTAGGGCATGTTTTTTGTTCTGCCTTTTTGCCCGAATATCATTTTTGAGATTTTCTAAATGTTCCTTATAATGTTCAAGTAATCCTGTTCCAGTCTCGGCTTCATATTTTGCTTTGGACTTACCAAACGTTTCTTCTTCAATTTGTTTATAATATTTTTTAGCACGAACACCAGCGATATTCTGTTCTTTAAATTGTATTTCTAATGATTTCTTGGCAATATTATCCAATGCCCCCTTTGTTAATCCTCGTCGCTTTAAATCTTTTTGTATTTCTCTGGCGTCTTCAATGACATCACTCACAATATCTTCTTCTATATTAGTGCGTTCTGTTTTCGTTGGTTTCTTGCCTTTAATTATTCCCGCTTCTTTTCTTCTTTCTTGAACTCTCCAATCCCTAAAAGCTAATTGTTCTGCTCTTTCCCTTATTTCGCCTCTCTCAATATATCCTTCAATTCCCGGTCTTCCTTCGGCGATAAAATTCTTCATGTGAGTAGTAGGAGCATATTGAGTAATTCCTGTTCTTGCAGTTGTTTTTTCTGGAGTTAGGCGCACTTTTTCGGCAATAGCAAATCCTTCTTTTGACAATGATTCCCAAGCGGGGTCACCACCTAATTGTGTTGTAAATTGCTTGCCCTGTGGAGTAGTAACATCTATCTTCGCTGTTTTCCCCGTTATAGGATTACGGTAATAATCATACTGTTCTTCTTCTGTAAGTTTGGGTGGAGTAGGTCGCTTGCCCGCTCTTTTTATTTTAGCATATTCCGCAATCGAAGGTTCGCCTTTATCTACTGTGGTGCCATAAATATCTGTATATTCCTGTGCTAATGCTGATATTTTCGGTACCGTTGGAGCTCTATATTCCTCTTCCAATCTTTTTTTCATTTCCGTTTCCGCTTCCTTGCGTTTAAAACCCCTCTGATAAGCCTCCTCCTCTAACGCTGGAAAATCTAATTTTCCTAATTGCCTGTCAATTTCTTTATATCCCGCACCTGACGCACGTCTACCCATAGCGGCCATATAATCCCTGTTCTTACCCAATTCGGGATATGCTGTCAATAGTTTATTCATAGCCTCAAATTCGTTGCTTGACCTTGTTTCACGTTCGGTTACAGCTTTATTATAGGCACCCATTATATTTCTGGATATTTCGTATGCTCTTTGGCCCGGGTCGATTGGCATTTTAGTACCTCCCCGTTGCAATAGTAGGCGTCCGTCTCGGTATAGTCAGTCCATAAGGTTGTGGAACAGGACTTCCCGCTGTTTCCCATTGAGTTCTCACGCTCGGTTCCCTCTTGCCCCACATAGTTCCTAAGCTTTCCATAAACCCGGCAGCAGCCCCGTATTCAGGCGGTGTATAATAGGTTGGCGAAGGTTCTCTACGAACAGCACCTTCTTTGGTTCCAGCTACTGTAGTCGCCTGACCTAATCCTGTCAATGTAAATTGTGCCTCTACTTCTCTACGCCTTGCTTCCTCACGTTCCCTTTCTCTTGCAAATCCTGTATATAGTGTTTCAAATCCACCTGCACGTTCTGCTCTTTCATATCTCAATTCAGGTTCTCTTTCCTCTAATTCAGACCAGCGTCTTGCATATCCTGGTTTCAGTGCCTCTATTTGCGCTGCTATATCCAACATGGGGTCTTGCATCATTTCGGTTGCCCTTGCAACGGCTTCGGCACTACTTCCAGCCGGCATATCACGTCTTATATCCCTCAATCTTTGCGTCTTGCCTAATCTTTGCCTTTCTGCTATCGACTTATAAGCGGCAGTTTCTTCTGGTGCGGCGTCGAGGTATCGTCCCAATTCTTCTCTTTCAACGCCGTAAGTCGGGTATTCCGTACCGAGATACTCTTCCGCCAATTCCCTTCCGCCAAACTGCTGATAAGGCGCATATCCACCTTCGCCGCCATATACAAATTCTTTACGTTGAAATTGTGGTAGAATATCCCTGAACGCCTGTGCTGTTTCTTTGGTAAGTAATTGCCTTTCGGTTATTCTGGGGTCTATAAGCGGAGGTGGTTTCCTTGTTTTTTGCTGTGTACCTATATATCCACCTACCGCCGCTATTACTGCTGGCCATACCATTTAAATCACCTCAATATACTAATATTTTTACCGATACTGTTGCGGCATTATATCTTGTGTAAATATGTGTAGAAGTCCAATCAGTGCCGCCATCATACATTGTACCCGGTTTATTTCGATATACTACTATGAATCCTGTTGGTATATAACTCAAATTATGTTCTACCTCGTCTTGCGCGCCTGCCACCGTATTGGTGGTAAATTCTATTAATTCGCTTTTTGCCAAATCAAAATTATAGAAATCGTCGAGTGCTTCCTTTTCCCAAGCGTTCCTTTCTCTCAAATATCGTTTTATATTCTCATCCGCTATACCGTATAACTCTATATCGGGTTCGGGACTTGATATATTATGAAGAGGCATAAGCACGTCTCCCCACTGACTTTAAATATATATCCGCCTTTTTAAAGTCGAAAGTCTCGCCCTTTATATCATTGTAAAATCTCAACCTTATCATGTCGCTTCTTTCTCTTATGTCAACGGGTTCGTAAGGCGAATAATCATTGCCTGCCGATAACGTGGCGTCAACGTAAGACGGCCAAGTAACGCCCCTGTCTATCGAATGATATACGTCCAGTGTATCGCCTGAATAATAAACATACATCCTGTTTATATATATCTCGCTGGAAGAATCCGATACGAAATCCTTTGTATCGAAATATGCCGTGATAGCGGTTGTCGTAATGCCATCCACTGAATCCGTCTGATATACGTCTGAATATCTGCATACATACCCCGTGGTGAATCCGTAAACTATTATAGGCGCCAATGCGTTTAATTGCCTGTCGCCGAATCGTAAGGTAGATGCATCAAATGTGCCAGTTGCTTCGTCAATGGTTAATTCAGCCTGATTCGTATATTCGCAGGCGCAGGTCGGGCTGTGAGCAAATGCGCCCCGTGTCCACCTGATAGGCTGTTGCGGAAAATACTCATAGTTGCCTATGAACAGCGCATCGCAATCGTCGCCCATAGGTATATGAAGCACGAAATTATTATATTCTCTATGATTCACGATAAAACATTTACTCAATTTATTCGGGTTAATAAGTGTTGCTAATACTGATTTTATGCGAGCGCCCACGGAAGTAGAAGAAAAGCCGTCATAGACCTCTACATCCCCGTCAAGGGTAAGGTAAAACAGATACCCGTTTATCACAACAGCAGCCCTGCCGTTCGCCACGCCCTTACCCTTGATACGGGGTTTGCTATCTATAACCAATGAATTGCCTGTTTGAAAACAGTTCCAGATACTCTTTTGTTTGCCTATTACGCCGTGATTTTCTTTCAAAGCCCAGCCGCCCGTAATCGGGTCTTCACCGGATAATGTATGGTAACCTGAATTGCCAGTGGCCCATTCTGTCGGGTCATTCCTTTCAGACCACCTTACTCTCTGTGGATAATTATTGCCTGCCTCAAGTGTATTGAGCGCCATAAGGTAACCTTCAAACTCAAATATCCACCTTGCTTTAGGCGGACTTCCTGCCAGACTGCCTATGTCAACGCCGCCGCCTGTCCAATATATCATATCATCAGCATAGTTAGCGCCTATCAGCCATATATCGGTTTCGGTTGATTTAAGTATGGAAGTGAATGTCCAGAACTCCTCGTCAGTACCCGTAAATGCCGTCACAGTGCCTAATATAGACGCCCATCCCGTAGTCTCAATCCTTTTGTATATATTGTTCCTTGTAGCGGCAATAAGGTAATTAGTGCCTTGATTCGTCTCGAATCCCGTCAATCCCATAATCTCGTCCGTAGTACCGCCTTCAAGAGGTAACGTACTCACCCCCGTATCGGTACCGTCATAAACAGAATATCCGTGTCTCGGTCTTATGGTATCTTCACCGAATATAATCACATTTCTGCAATCAGCCATATATCTGGGGTCGATATCAGTGGATTGTAACCTATACATCAATCCATTGGTAGGCGCTAAATATCTATAAAGCCTGCTGAATTTCTGTGTCATGTCAACCTCAATGCATTTTGTATAATCTTATCGTTCCCGTACAAGTGCCGTCGCTGTTTAATATAGTCAAATCTGTTACATTGTCTGCGGTATTTGTCCAAGCGCCGCCGCCGTCCAGGCATATAATCTCATGTGCGGCTTCCTGTTGAAGTCCGTATGATTGATGTACCATTTTTCTTGCAAGTGAATTTTCTGTTTTAACATATAATGTTGCCTCTCCCATAATTTCCCAATGAACAGTGCTGGCGCCATAAAAGAATATTATACCGTCAAGTACATTGGTTATTCTGGTAACGCCCCACTGTGAACCTGCATATACTATGGCTTCATAATAATTATTTCCAGCGTCTCCGTTCATTCTTACCTGTATATACGGGTCAGCGCCAGCGGGCTTTGACATTACAGCTTGCATTATGAATTTATAAGCAATGTCCTCATCGCCATCAAGCCCTGAAAACGTAACCGTACTTGAATCAGTGAATGTTTTTGTCTCTACAAGTTTCCAGCCAATATTAGTTACCGCATAACCGGCAAGTTCATCTGCCGAGCCATTCACATCACCTATGAAACTGTCTGCCGTGATATTCGTAGCATTGGTGATTGCATTAGTGCCCATATTCAAATCGCCCGTCATAGATATACTGCCATCAACAGCCAGAGCTGGAGTATCGAAAGCAGCACTGTTCATCTTGCCGGCAGAGGTTATCTGTACGCTCTCGCCAGTATCGTTCATGGCATAAAACTCTAAATAACTACCTACCTGAAGTGCGAATAAATAGACTTTGTTAGGTGTATACGAAGGCGTAACAGCCCATTCAACGAGTGGCAACCATTTACATCCTATACTGTCGGCGGTTTCGCCTACGGCATATCCGTATATCCAAGATGTATCACTCTGGTCCTGATCTATGAATCGTTCCTGCTGATAGCCTGCGTTTGCACGCATATAATCATCCACCATATTAAGAGGGTCACCACCCACAGGATGAGTTGTCAGCATTTCGTCTATATCCGTCATGGCGAATGAATGTGTATAAAAAACAAACATTATCGCTGCTGTTAATAAAATATATTTCATAATATCCTCCTAATTATATCTTACCTTCCAAGTTTTTTGTTCGGAATGCGATTTTCTTACCGCAAGGCTGTTCTTGATACGCTCGTAATCCTGTAAATATTTTGTCTGTAACGGGTGGTCTTCGTGTTTAGACCATTTCGCTATCAAGCCTGACACAAGCACGGAATCAAGTGCTATGGGTGCTATATCCTCATTATCCTGCAATCTTATGGCTAACGGATAATATTCAAAAGGTACAACGCTTACCGCACTCGGAGATGTCAACATCCTGCCCTGCTGTATTCCGGGAGGGTCTATTTTATGACCAGCCAACGCAGCCGCTGCAATCGTAGTGCCGCCGAATCCCTTATCTATGGTAATGCTTGTAGTAGACCCCACAGCCGTTATTCCATATAACCTGCTATAAGTGCCCAACTGTATAGACCTGCCTACCATAGTCGAATCCCAAACCGTGGAAGCGCCTGTAACCGCTGTAGCGCCTTTAGTAATAGCCACCGTACCCGTATCGTAATAAGATGAGGTTGTCCTGCCTATAAGTATTATCTTTATCGGTGATGCGGTAGAGCCGTCAGACAGCATAAACGTATCGTAATTATAAAAGCTGGTAATAGGCGTTATGTTCTTACCCACTACGAATTTCCTGAAATCAGGAGGAAAGTTGTATGTATCGAAGTATACGGTATATAATACCCCTGCGGCACCAGTGCCTATATATGCGGGTTCTATGCCTATGACGGTATCCGAAGTATACGATTTGATCCTGTATGCCTCGCCGTCAATGACTATTTTCTGACTTATCATATCACGGGTAAAAGCCGCCGCCGCAGCAGTAACAACAGAACTTCCATTAATCGTAATAATCGTACTCGTGCTGCTATCGTCCTTATAAGTTATATACCCGAACTCCTTTAATTCGTCTATATCATTGGAGTAAACTTCTTCCATTGTTTCATAGACATAGAATTTAGCATTATCTACCATAGCTATATGTGCCGTATTATTCACTAAGTCCTTATTGTCTAAATATATATCAAACTTATTAAAACCCGTTTTTATTATCTCGTATAAAGTAATCATAATGACGTTTTACAACTCCTTATCATTTCCCTGAGTTCCACTATAGGTTTCCAATAATAGTCTTTGTACTTTTCAGCAAGAGCTTTCTCCCATGTCAGGCAATGAAAACATAACCACATCTCATTATATTTGACTAAATCCTGATATGTGCCGCCACACCTCTCACATCTACCGAAAGTCCTGTAACCCACAATAGCCCCCAAATGGGGGAGAACCTAAAGTTCTCCCCCCACACCATAATTCAAGGTGCGACCTTAATTATCATCGCCAATTTCTATCAATATAAAAGTAACCTCTCTAAACGTAAAACCGCAAGAAGCACCCAATGTGCAGGTATCAGCTGTTGTGTCCTGAGCCCAGCATACAAAAGTACCGCCGGATACATCTGATGCCGGCGCAGGTATTACACCTGGCGCCGCGCTAAAAGCAGTACCGAAAGTTACCAATACTGTGTTTGTCGCTGCCGTATCGTAAACTTCCAGAGTAACGGATTGTACTTGTATATCCTGCCTGTTAGTCTCTGAACTTACAGTGACTTTTTTAGCAGAAGCAGTAATATCTCCGGTACAGGTTGCAGTGTTCATTGTCAATGTACTGGTTACATCCAGAGTACCCGTCAATACATCGCTTGTATTGAGTAAAAACGTATCGGAAACTGCGGTCAAATCAGTTCTCAATGCTACCACTACCAGAGTATCAGTCTCTATCAACACTCTTAACTCCGTATCAATATTGGTAACCTGAGTTAATGTAACGGTATCACCTGATACTTTAGTATTCACTAAGGAAGCAATACTGCCTGAGGCTATGTTGTTGGTAATGCCGTCAACAATCAACTTCATCGTCGCAGTATCAACACCGAGCCCTGCGTAAATGTCTGCCGTATCCGCTGTGACGCCCACCTTGTAACTCTCAAGGTCAGTCGTGTCTGCAGCAATCAAGATTCGTAATGCCGTGTCTAAGGCGGTCGCCTCTGTCTTGGTTATTGTATCACCAGTTGTATGAGTAATCGCTACATTGCCGTTAAAAACCCCAACCTCAGTGATGCCCCATGTGGAACCATTCAGCCGAATCGAATCACCGCCGTCGCCGATAACGACAACGCCCCTGAACTCAACCCCTGAATCAAAATTGGTATAACCATTGATATCCAGACTCGTCACATCAATCTTGCCGGTATCTCCGCCGTCGCCGAGATTGAAAGTACCAAGAACGGTCAATTCAGCCAAGCCGGATGCAGAAATAGTCATCACCCCAACTGTCAGCGTATCGAAAGTCGCCCAGCCAGCAGAATTGAGTTTTGCCGAACTTGTACCTATCTGTAGATTGCCATAAATGACAATGGTATCACTGTGAATACCGGCTATCGAATCCGACCTAAGCATACCCGTAGAATCTATGCGGAAACATTCATGAGTAGTGGGATAAACATAGTATTGTATTATATCCCCCTCTGCCGCCAATACGGGCACGGACAGCAAGAACATAGCGGCAATAACGCAAATAAATCTCTTGTAATCAAACATATCCTTACCCCCCTTTTAAGATGTCGGATAGTTACAACCTACGACGAATCTCCAGTTAGCTACGCCAGCACCATACATCGATGTAGCGCTCATCTGGTAATTCTCGTTATTGTTATCCTCCCAGAATTTGAACCTCGGCGCTTCTTTCTCCAAGAAAATGAAACCCGGATACATTGTGTTCGCACTTGACTTGATAAGCATCCAATGTCCTGCTGTTACGATGAATCTCCACGGCACATTCTTGAGTCTGTTGCCAAGCATTGACTTCATCACATTGTCAGCTCTCATTCCTGTATCGGGCCTTGTGGTAGAAGTCATAACCTCTTCCACTGTAAACTGAACATCATTGGCATACACAAGCAAATCAGGCTCGATATCTACGATAGAATTAGCCTCATCCCTTGCATTCGTGATCGTAAAGAGATTCCACGCAGCCTGTAAATTCACTACTGAAAACGGAGTTGTCAGAAGACCGTTATAATAAGACTGACTTGCCTTATTAACGTGGTCATCCGTGCCGTTAGTAGCGTAAAGTGCAGAGCTGTCGTAGATGAACAGCGGGTACGGATCTGTCTGTACTCCCGTTACCGTAGCGTTGAAATACTCATGTCCCAGAGTAAACCCGCCGTAATTGAAACAGTTAGCACCGTGTTTTTCCTTAGTGCGTACATAATCCTCATTCCACGACGGTTGCTGTGCTTTCAAAAAGTTATCAAACTTCTGAAAACTTTTCTGTACTTCGTGAGATACTATCTCCTGCTTGCCCCATTTTTCCGGCTTCAAATACACTATCCAACTTTCAATAGGCGTTACGACCGGTATATCTTCATTCTCACCGAACTGTCTCCAGTCGCCAGTACCTACCATAGAAGTACACTGATAGTGAAGCGTATCTATGGGGATTGTCTTGTAAATCAAAGGAACTACTGCTTTTTCCTGCTGATAGGTATCAGAGTCAATCCAGTATTTCCAAGCCTTAACATCAAGTCCCTGCTGGAAACCCGAGGTTACCGTTGTTGCTCCTGCCATTGTTCATTCCCCCCTTTTTATACACCTGTTGCGTGTCTGACGTTCTCATTCATCCTGACCCAGACCGCTGTATTGACTATATCGACCTCTTCTATAACTAAAGCGTTCGTGCTTGATGTCCCTACATTCGCTCTCTGCCTGTTAGTGTCTATCACTATATCGCAGGTCTTGTTCCTCATAGTGATATCTACGGTGGCGTTTGCGGGAATGTAGTAAACCGATTGACATGAAGTATCTACGCTTGCCGAATTGTCTCCGTCGGCAGTTGTCGAGTATGTCCCCGGAGCTACTTCCATCCAACCGTAGAGGTCGGCATCCGTGTCAGATTCAGCGGTATTGCAATAACCTGCTGCGTCCTGTACGACAAATTTCGCACCTGTATCGGTAAATACTTCATTGTTACCGATAGGACAGTCGGCTATCATAGTGCGACTTCCACGCTGATATCCATACCGCAAAGTTGATAAAGTCTGTCCTGTTAAACCCATAGTTCATTACCTCCTTTAGACACCTGTTGCGTGTCTCTCATTCTCATTCAGTCTTACCCATACACACTGGTTCTCTACGTCCACTTCTTCAATCACAAGTACGTCTTTCGCCGGTGCCGAAGTAGTAACATCCGCTCTCTGCCTGTTGCTATCAACGACAATATCGCAATGTTTTCCACGCATATTTATCGTGACGGCACTATTTGCAGGGATGTAATACACTGAATCAAAGGATGTATCGACACTGCAATAATTCGTGCCGTTCCCACCCGTAGACCAAGTACCTGCGGCTATCTCAGCCCAGCCGTATATATCATCTGTAGCCGCAACTGCGGCATCTATATAACCATTGCCATCCTGCTTGCAGAACTTGGCGCCAGTGTCCGTAAAGACCTCATTCTGTCCTATGGGGCAATCAGCAATCATGGTTCTGTCGCCACGCTGATAACAGTATCTTAATGTCACATAAGCCTGATATGTTCTTGCCATATCTACCCCTCCTTAAATTCTTCTCGGTCTCGTTCTCTTTCTCATCTCATCCAACTCCGAAGGTTTGAAATCGTAACAATAGATACGGGGTTCGTCATGAAGCCTATTCCCTATACAACGCCTTGCAACAATACCGTTCTCTCTTTGCAGAGTTTCGCCAAGACTTTCATCTTCCGTCAAGAACCATCCGTCCTCATCAAGTTTGATAAGTTCGGCTCGCCTGTCGCCATGAACTCCCTCGGCAAAATGTGAAGCTGGTCTGATTAATGTCAGCCATTCTTCAAGCTCGGGATTATTGTATTTAGACTTCACAGGCTCGGATTCCGTGACTATTGGCGCAACTTCTGGTGTGGTTACCAATGAATACCCCGATACTTTATCTGACTTATGTGCCTTCATGTGTACGCCAAGATTGACATACCATTTCTCACAAACGGGACACTGTTTCTTTTCTTTCTTCTTAGCCATTTCTCCTCGCCTCCTTTCTTACGTTTTCTTCCTTCTCTAACCTGTACTTTCTGACCACAGTAGCCGCCTCGGGGTCTAACCCTGAAACTTCGGCAAATGCCCTGTCGGCTTCAGTAACCTCAATGCGTTTACCCGGTGTCGCTGTACCAGAAGCAGGGGTCAATTCATAATCACCAGCCATTTCTCTGCGTTCCAACCCCTTGTCATAACCACGCTTTTCAGCCGCTTTCTCCCGTGCTTCTATAGTGTCAGGGTCGCCTATAGTACGTTTTAATACCTCTGCCTCGATGCCCGGTATTAACGCAGTTTTGTAATCAAGCGTATAAACCGCCTTGATAAACTGTTCTCTTAATTCCGGCACTTTAAGATATTTGCCATACTTAGCCGACCTCGACAACTTATCTACTTCAAAAGCCGCTTTCTGGTTCGCACGGTCAGTGCCATCCTTGACATCACGCTCTTCAAGGACTTTATTCACCTTAGTCATAATCCGTGCGTCTACTGCATCGACATCGCCATGAGTAAGGTTTGTATCCTTGTAAACGTCAGATGGGTCATGTTGCTGCGTCTGTTGCTGTTCGGATTCCTGCTTCTTCAACAGTTCCCTGTAACGGTTCTTATAAGGAATACCGTCATTATCGGTGCTTGCATCTTGCAGATTAGTCAACTGTTCAGTTATTGTCGTAATCTGTTTTTGCAAATCAACTACTTCCTTATTGGGTTCAGCAGGTTTTTCTTCTCCGCCATCTTCGGGTGGTGTTTCAAGTAGTACATCTTCTTCAGGTGGTGCTTCTTCTTCCCCAAACCACTGCAAGTCAAAATCGCACTTCGTTATAAAATCTCTATTTGATTTCACTTTAACAATCCCCCTTTAATTTTTTACATTGATTAAGCATCACAATGTTAGCTCGGGCTTTTGCCTCAATGTGTAAATAAATTACATAGTCACCTCCAAATAAAAAAGCCCCAGTCGGTGCAGGTTATGCACTAACTGAGGCTTGATTTTGTTGTCAGTATCCTCTAAATATTAATTATTAAGGTTTTACGCTTTTCTTTATTATGAAATTCGTAATACCTCCTTCAAATATATTTATAGTTATAGACCCTATAAACTTGGATTGTATGCCAAGTAAATCGTCTGTCAATATCCGCCATATAATATCAAGTATCTTGTTGCTTGGTTTCATTATCCGAACATACACCTCGACAAACATTCTCCTAACATTTCAATATAAAGAATCCCTTTTTCTTCTTCAGAATAATTAGTTGGATTCTGTTTCATTTTATCCCATGCCAATTCAGCTTTCCCCGGCTTAAGCCACCGCTCCCAACAACTTTCAATAAAACCATCCGGTAATGCTCCCGCTTTCATAAAAAATACCTTATTGCATCAACAATCTTTTCTATCATAATTTGTATTCTCTGAAAGAAAGCTGGTGGTTTATAATCATATCCTTCTGTTTTCCAATAATTTTCATAGAGTTCCTTGTTTAATCCGGCTGGAAAACCTGATTTATTTGTTGTTCTTGGCATTTTTCTTCAACCTCTCCACGGCGTCTATAAACTCTCGTGGTTTATCTATAATTTCATTTATAGCTTCTATCTTGCCCGCAAGGAATGTATCTCTTGCGCCTTTTTCAGCGATTGATAATTTCATATTAGATACTGTCTTTGCCAATAGCCAATACTGACGATATAGTTCCCTTTTCAATACCCTACTCATAGCGTGTGCGTATGAATTGTTCGTATCAGAGAATATAGACGCTAATTCCAGAGTTTCCTTTTTTGTATAATCTTTGAGATTCTCAACGCCTTCGGCTATTTCTTTAATGTTCAATTAAACATTTCTCCTTTTCTAAAAGTTCGGGATTTTTGTAGATGTTGCCGATAACCTCTGCCTTCACTTTATCGTGTCCGATATGACCTGCTTGACCGTCAAGCAACCACCATAAAGCGGAAAAACTACCACTTTCATCATATCCAGTTTTAACATTGTGTTCCGCACTGTGATAAGAAAATGATATTCTGAACCCGTCGCCGTGATATACGATATATCCGATTTCGTCCGTTGCCATATCACAATCTTCTGGAAACTTTACTATATCACCTTCAAATATTTTCTTATTATCCTTATCCCTCAATCCCGTATATTGCACAAGTTTAAAATGGCTTGCTGGCAATGTCAAAGGTATATTATCAGGGTTTATCATAGGGCGTTCCAATTCTATTCTCATCCCGCAATCTGAATAAGATATACCGACATTATGATACACCTTACCCTTATTCTCTCCGAATATACAATATGCCCTAAATTCAATATCCCTCATAAATTACCTCAGTTCACTTGGTTTAAAATCTCCGCCTACGGATAATCTTCCTGACCGTCCGATTTGCGCATCTTCTTCCCCTTTCCTGCCGTCTTCAAACGCTAATCCCTTTTCTATGCCCCTTATATCGGGTTCCTGACCCTGCATTCTCTGCTGTACTTCTGCTTCTATCTGTTCTGGTGACGCACCTTCTGCCTTACGTTTTTTGCGGTATTCTTCCATTTCCGCCATCTGTTGCATCTGTTGCAGTTGTTGTTCCACATACTGTTCAAGTCCGGGTGGGAACATCTTATCCATCTTGCGTGCGAGGTCGTCATCACCTGATATTATGGTTTTATATAACTCTGCCTGCGCTGACAGGTTCTGCGCATAAAACGGATTCTCTCTCAAAGCATTTTGTAAATATAAAGCCCATTTAGCCCTTTCGTCCGCACGTACCGCATATACCGCATGATGTAAAGTGAATTTTGATTTAGCCCTTATTTCCTGCTTGGTAATCGTTTCAAAGCCCTCATCACCTCTGTAATCAAATTCCGTCATATCCGTAAAATTATAATAATTAGATTGTGTCTGATACGCAAGTTTGCGGTATCCCCTGACAAACCGTTTGACATACGCCACTATATTAACACTCGATTCGGCAAGTAATAATTGCGTCTTTGAAGTCGGAGCTCTGGGGTCTTGAGGCGTTACCTGACCTGACGTAGTACCTGTTGGTATGCCTACGAGTAATTCGGCTTCCCTGCGGTTATCCTCTGTATTCTGATGAGCGCCCGGAGGCACGAGCCTTGTCCCTACTTGTGTTATCGTCTCATTCGGTTTAAGCGTTATCATACCGCCGAGATATAATTTATGTTTATCGGGATCGAACACAGAACCGGGTACAGTAGTATGCGTCCACGGAGGGTTCATCGCCACGTCCCACATATTGCTTATCTGGTTGACCCTCTTATCTTCTGCCTCGTTGACGGATTGTAACTTACGGTATAGACCGCCCATGTAAGCGCCATACCTATATTTATCAGTCCTGAATATGATTATATATGATTTATTATGCTTGAACGGATACTTGATACCACGCAGGTAAGTATAATCGTTGCCAGTTCTGCCTGTACCTATCCAGATAATGCTCTTCTCTTCCAATCCATCGCCGTCAAAATCATAGTTCAGGATACATTCATATATCTCATACTGCCTGCCGTAATCTCTTATCGCCTCCTCGTCAGTACCGAAATAATCTTCTTCGTTAAAATTTTCAAAGAAACCCGAATCACGTTTACGCAGTATTTCATCACGCCTCATCTTTGTTTTATGTATTATACACCATGCTGAAAAATGGTTCTCGTCACCATTCCAGCCTTTGGGGAATATTATGTCTGACTGGTCAACCCATTCGGCTTTCTGGCCCGTATATACATCCTTGTATGTTTCAAGTATGCGTACCGTATCACCACTGCGAGGCAGTTGACCGGTCTGCTGAGCATACGCCGCAATTTCCTCCATGCTCTCCATTCCGGTAAGTTTAAATATATACTTATGATATTTTTCATTCTCTAAAGCATCTGGATAATTACGCAATAACTCTTCCGCTGTCTCATATTCGACAACCTCTTCTCTTTTTTCCTCCTCGAATACAAAGGCATTTTTAAGTACGCCGAAATTCATCATTATTGCGTCGTATTCAAGGTTATCCACTTTCTCTTCAAGGTTCATCCTTTCCCTGAACTCGTAATCCATCCAGCGTTCCTGTTTCTCCGCTATTTCAGGATTGTTGGTCTTTTCAGCAGTTGCGGAAATTACCCTGCCGGAATCCCAAGACGCACGGTGCAGTCTCGGCTGCAATCTATCGGAATTTATGGTAGTAGTGCCTGTCCTGCGTGACGAAGCGTCATCCCACGGCCAGTTGGTATCCATATCTTCCATAGTGTACCGTTTACGGCAATCCTCTAAATCTTTGATAAACAGTTGCCGTTCTTCATTGCTCGATACCATTTCTATCTGGTCTTTGAGTATTCTTATGACTCTATCCCGTATTTCATCACCGAGGTCAAGTTTGATGAACTGCTGTTCCTTTTTACCGCCCTTCTCTTTATCTTCAGGCGGAGCAGGGTCTAATCTATACTGCTCATCTTCTTTGAGCTCGACTTTCTTTTTCTTCGCCTTCTTACGATTTGCCATAACCTACCTCATATCGTCTATACTGCCTACTTGTTCCTCTATTGATTCACTATGTGTACTTTCCGAATACTTCAAATATGCTTTGCCTATCTTTTTGTAAATATCCCTATCGCCATAAGTAATGTGTCCGTATGTATCGCTATGGCGCTGGTTGAACAACCACGAGGCATCACTAATAGATTCTCCCATGAACTGTTCCCCAAACGCCCATCTATAGCAATCCGTAATACTATCGGCGTCAACACCTGAAGCATAAACATCCTCTGCGCCCCAGTAATGCGGATAATAATCTTGTTTATATTCTGTTCGAGTATGCTCAGAAGTGGACTTATCTTCAGTTTGCGCAATATCCGCACATCCGCTCACACTGGCCAACAGCATAACGAGTACCAATATAATCATCAATAATAACAAAGAATCGTATTCGTTGAAATGAAATTTCATCTGTTATCTCCTATCGTCATTATCCATCTTGTCTCATTCGAATACCATATCAGCATATGTGTCATGCCCGATATGTCGTCTTGTATGGTATAGATACATTCGGCACCCTCAGTTAATTTAACAATATCCTGTTCGGTCATTATCATTTCTTTTTCTTCCTGCCGTACTCTTTGAGATGTCGTTTCAATACGGCTTTACCCATCTTCGTCTTGCCTTTCTTACCTGCTTTCTTGCGTGCGTATTCAGCGCCGAACAGGCCAGCTTGTTTCTTACTGACTATTGGTGTATGTTTACGGTGTTTCTTTCCGGGATTATGCTTCTTTGGATACGGCATTGGTTACCATCTCCCTATTTATATATTTCTCGCATATCTCCTTGACTTCGGCATGATGTTTGCCCTCACATTCTACAGTAAGATTGAATAAATCATCAAACGTATATTTGCCAATATCATGCTTTATATCCCAAATCATCAGAGTTAAAGCTGTGCGTCTATAACGATTATGAACATATTTTATTGCTGGTATATCCCTTGAAATACATTCATCAGCAAGGTTTTCCCTTTCACCGTTAAACCATGCCCTGAACTGTTCTCTTATTTCTTCCATAGTCGGCAAAGTCATTACTGGATTACATTCAGCCATACATCACCCCATAATAAAATATTTCTTCGTTGATACTACACGTTTAGGCGGTCTCTCTGGATATTTATATTTCGGTCTTGTTCTATTGAAATCCTGCGTAGCCTTGATATCGTCACTTGCCCAGAATTTAGTATTGCAGGATTTGCATTTCTGTTCGTTACCCTTTACGTTATCAGCTACGGCATAATTAGGCTGAACATCAGGGCTATCACAAGAAGGACAGTGTTCGTGATGTGCCAATGGTCTGTCTTCTAAATTTGTGCGGACTGTTACACGGGTCATCTCTCCATTCCTCTCTTTATCTCGTCTATGTACCCCAATAGTATATCGCCCCTACAGAAAGGGCTTATGAAACTGACCGTATATCCCCTAAGCTCATCATGCGTGAACTTATCACTGTTGAGTAACAGAAAGTGTCTTAACTCATTCTTTACCGCTATCCTCTCTAAAATATCCTTATCTTCGACATACTGTTTTACCATCTCAACATAACACCTGATGCGGTGACTGAAGATATCCTCGCCATCATCTATTACCTTGTCCAATATTGCCGTCCTCTGGGTACGGGTTAATTCTGTCATTTGATTTTCTTCACTACCTTCTTTAATGCTGTTTGACGTTTCGTTAGCTCACGTTTTGCTGAAGAAAGTAATCGCTTATTAGATTTTATTTCTTCAGCCCTCACAAGTGTATCGGCAGCGTTGGCCACTTCCCATTTATCCATTCTTGCTATCACTGGTCTTGATTTACGTTTAGCCATTATATCACCTCTTAACTATCCTGATTTTCTTTTTAAATTTCCTGACCATATCTGTATGGTAATCATCTCGTGACATACCTATCTTAATGCCTTTGCGATGTTCTTCTATTACCGCCAGATGCCTTAATCCGCAATCACAGCAAGCCAGATAAAAGAAACCGGGAGTCTCTATGTAAAAAGTATTTTTATCGACTGTCTCTATATTGAATCGCTTTTTAGCCATTGCTGTCCTCCTTATAAAATATGTTATTGCCGTCCTTGTCAAACTCCACTATAGCCTCGTATCTACAAGAACATTGACGGCATACAACCTCAACCTTGCCGTCAACAGGCACTACCTTTTGTTTATACCCGCACTCCTGACAAATGGCGTAATTATAATACAGTCTCTCGTCTATTCTTTTTGAACTCTTACTTGGTTTGTTATCGCCGTGTTTAGTTATGCGTGTTGTTATCATTGTTTGTCCTTTCCGTTAAACAAACTATCAACTGCCCTGTGCGTCAATTCCTTCTTCACATCCTCATAGTCTATGGCAGAAGCTATGTCTTCCTTGATTTTATCCTTAATTTCCTCAACAACCATATCCTTTGCACGTTCGATTATCTCTTGTTGTACTTGTCGCCATATCCTCAGGTCGGTTACGGGGTGTTTCTCCATTTCAAATATCCACCTTTCTCTATCCGAAGATTCGTATACCTTGACAAAGGCCGGTTCTGTTGATTCTGTCATCGTGAGTCCTTCCACTTTCTATATTCTTTCAAGATCCGTTCTATGCCATCGGTGTAGTTAAATCCATATTCGTCAATATGACTTATCCTGCCTACTATAGAGAAACAATCTGTGGCAAAGTTGGCGTTCAATACAGGGCCTTCTATCGGTTTACATATCGGTATACCATTCAATTCTATATCTGCCTTTTCAGTGAGTTTCATTGCCGATACCCCCCCCTCCAACCATTTTTTATTATATCTTCACACTCTTTCATTCTGTCCCTGTCTATATCCCATGACATTAGCATTGTCGGTTCTACATATTTCTGACGACTCCACGAAACATTAAAATGAGATAACCATGATTTGATTGAATACCATTTTCGAGGTATCTTAAAATAAAGTCTGCCTATATTGAAAAAATAATATGATGGCCGCCAGTATACAGGTTTGTCAATATTGTTTGTGCCTATATACCAATCGCCATTAGTAGAACCATGATATATAAAAGGGTTAACGGGCTTCACAAATCCTCCTCAACATAACAAACTACATCAACATAATACCTGCGTCCGTTCGCGAGTGTTATATAGTATCTTTTAGTTATTGTTTTCATTCCAACACCACCGACTTATCGACTTTATCAATATCACCCGCTAACCTCTCCATAATATTATTAAATAAGGTTTTAGGCAATACTGCTTTCTTGCCCTGTTTCATACATAAATCTTTTAACTGCCATATCCGTATCTGTGTATCAAGTGTTATTCGTTTTGACATCGTTCATCTCCTGTAATACCTCTCGTTCTGCGGGGTGTAGGGTGATGTTTCCCTTTGTTTGATTATGCTGAATATATTCACAACGCCGTACTCCATGCAGTTCATGAGGTGTTCATAATATCCATCGCGGTATGGTATCTCATCTTTGTGCTGTGTCTCATGCCCCGGTATCTTTTCGGGATAATGATAACCGCCTAAAAACCCATCTATAATAATAGGACACGACTCATTGACTACCAACTCCGGCATACCCTCAATGTCATGGGATAGCAAGCCTTCTACCAACTCCTTACGCTGTGGGTATTCTGAATACTTCGATCTGACTTCAATGCCTTTTTCGAGTAATATCTGTTCTGATGTCTGGTCCGTTTTATCTGTTACCTGTTTGCCTGCCGGATCTCCATAACTGATATACTGTTTCGCATCAGGAAAATGCTGATTCTCAAAGGCGATAATCCTATCAGCAAACTTGGCAATCGTAATGTCGGTACCCATCAGCTCGGCAAGTATCATATATCTGTCTTTAGTGTCAAACTGCGTCCATACACAACCCGGATGACGAAACCCGTAATCTATGTTACGGTACATTACCTTTGATGGTATGTATGATAACTGCCGTTTATGCCTGTCCTCTTGAAAGCCTGTATAGAACGGTGTGCCATCGGGCGTGAAGCCGTATTCTCCATGTAGGTATTTCTTGCGCCATGACTCGGGGTACTTCTCCAAGCTCTCGATATATCCTGCAGGCAAATACTTTCTATTCTGATATGTGTCAGCATGAACCTCCCCATAATCACCGGTAATATCCTGATTAAACCTTTGATATAGCCAATGGTCTTTATTCGGAGGGTTACTTGCACACCATCCAAGACAGGCAGCATTGAGATGACTTAGCCTACCGCCCAGCCTGTTGAACATTGCCTCTCGAATCTCTTCGGATTCATCCACAAAGAACCAACCCAGGTCAAGACTGCCAATGCCGGTATCATCCTTCAGCCCGCGAAAGATAACATCCGACCCATTATTCAATTTCAAAATGTGGACAGGCGACCTCACCTCGCTTTGAATTAATTCCGTTGGCAATATAGATTTAAATGTCTCGTAAGTGGTGGTCAACATATCGGAATAATCCTTACGACCTAT
>SDBU01000713.1_pt1 | contig 47367 bp, 79 predicted proteins | sample 2277071 | NCBI WGS metagenome assembly SDBU01 (sample SAMN10397929, study PRJNA504765) | marine sediment metagenome | isolation source: marine sediment core GS08_GC12, 126 cmbsf | place: Arctic Ocean: Gakkel Ridge, Loki's castle | collected 2008
GGCCGTGCGGATTCTTCACGATAAAGCCCTGGCCAATTTGAAACTGGGGATAGAAGCATGGCGTTGATATCCGCGGAACATAAACAAAAGCGTAAAGAATACGATGCTAGATACAGGGAAAAGAATCTAGAAGCTATCAGAAAGCGCAGTCGAGAATGGGAGACACAATACAGAAAAGACAATCCTGAAAAAGTTAGGGTATCCGATAAGAAAAAGAACACAGTTAAATACGAAAAACACAGAGAGAGATTTTTAGAGCAGAAAAGGGCTTCCGAAAGACGCAGAAGAAAAATGGATCCAGAAGGATTCAAGAGAAATAGAAGGGAACGGCAGCGTAGGGATTTAAGCGCCTCGCTTAACTATAAATTATCGCAAGCATTACGCTCTAGACTATACCGTGCGCTGGGGGATTATAGTAACGAGGGAAAGATATCTGCTGTTCGGCATTTGGGTTGCACAATACCGGAACTAATTTTGCATTTGGAATCTCTATTTGTGGGGGGAATGTGTTGGGATAATTATGGTAAATGGCACATAGATCATATTATTCCTTTCGCTTATTATGATTTAACTGCGGATGAGAACGTCAGGAAGGTATGTCATTATAGTAATTTACAGCCTTTATGGGCTGGGGACAATTTAAGAAAAGGATCACGAATATGAGTATCACTCTTGACGAACTTGCTATCATTGTGGATAGCACCCTTGCTCTTTGTATCTCAGATGAGGACACCGGAGCAGTAACCCTTCAGATCACCGGTGCGCAGATTCGAGTAGGGGCAGGTCCAGTCTTGAATGATGTCTACGGAGAGGGTGCGACTTCTGGGGCGGCACGGGATGACTATGCGGCCAAGATCGCTGGTAAGGTGATGGTTGTGGGAGGTAATCCCCGAGGTTTGGAGGTTCACGTCCCCACCACAGTGGTTGGTGATTAGGATTTCAACAAACTCAAATAGTCATATAGGCTAAAGGGTAATACGAGAAATAGGAGATATATCATGAAAAGGAAACTGTTGGTATTGGTGATCGTGCTTCTGATGGCCTTAGGGTGTGCGAGTTTTGGCTCTACACTCAGAGACGCGGGTGATAAAGTATCAGGTGTCGCTACCACAGTGAGTGACACCGTAGGCAACGTTGTCGGTGAAGTTACCGAAGGGGATGTTGTAGGTGTGTTCGTAAATGCGATCGACGGAATTGGGAACCTGCTCTCAGCAGTTGGCGGTCTAATCTCCGTTCCGGCGACCGTGGTGCAAGATGCCGTAGTGGAGGGCGTTGACGCAGTTGTCGAGGCAGTTGACGAGGCAGTTGACGCAGTTGTCGAGGCAGTTACCGACTCCGATCCAGCGGAGTAATTGACGTTTTGATGATCGCCCGGCTAGGCCGGGCGATCGTCGTCTATTCACCGGAGAGGTGCTGCTGTGGGCTGGCTAAAAGACTTGCGAGAGCGAAGACCGGTCCTAGGCGAGATCGTGAAGCAATTGATTGACCAGCCTCTCCACGTTTTGATGACCGTCGGGAGCGTTTGGGGGATTAGTGGATTCTTTGCGGGGGTCTTCTTTGTAGGATACGGGGTCGTAAATGGAGTACATCTTCTCCTCAGCTTGATCGCCGGAGGCGCACTGACAGCTCTCTGGGTGGCCCTCAGAGAATACTTTCAGTGGCCCAGCAGCAGATGGTGGGATCCGCCCCTAGATTGGGCTTTTGAAGCCGCAGGGATAATTCTTGGAGTCTGGAGCCTGGGTCCCGTGATTGGAAAAATAATTGCTCTTTTGAGCTAAAGTTTCAAAAAGATGTGCCGATAGACTAAAGGAACCTGTGAGGGTATTATATCAAGGGTACAATGATGCGATTAGACCTACATCTCTATTTTTGCCTGTTGCTGGATAGCAACGGAACGGGAGCGTTGTAGGCTCAGATCAACAAAAATCTTACAACGCCCCGTTCCGAAAGGAATGGGGCGTTTTTGTTTATGGCGGTCGTAGCTCAGTGGTTAGAGCATTGGACTGTGAATCCGAGGACGGGAGTTCGATTCTCCTCGACCGCCCCAATTTGAAGAAGGAGATATTTGCCCGAATGGCGGAACGGTAGACGCGCTGCGCTTAGAACGCAGTGTCCTAGTGGCGTGCAGGTTCGACTCCTGTTTCGGGTACCAAAATATATGGCACTGTAGCTCAGTGGTAGAGCGTGGGTTTGAAGCACCCAGCGTCGGAGGTTCGATTCCTCTCGGTGCCGCCATATAAGGCCCTAGAGTGTGTTGGGAGCACGCCACCCTGTCAAGGTGGTAGGCCGAGATCGAAACTCGGTAGGGCCGCCATATAAGGGCGTACTGCGGGGACGGTGATCCGCACCAGACTGTAAATCTGGCGTCTACGACTTAGTAGGTTCGAATCCTTCTACGCCCACCAATGTACTAGGTCCCTCGGCAGGGAGTCGGGGGCGTAAGCGGGACATACAGTCCTCGTCCCGGCCTGCCGCGAAAAGCGGCCCTACACTAAAGGGTAAGAACTAGGCCGGAGTGGCGGAACGGTAGACGCGCTGGATTCAAATCCCAGTGTCTTCGGGCGTGAGGGTTCGACTCCCTCCTTCGGCACCATAATTAAGGAGATACAAATGCCTAAAAATACCGCCCCTAAGGGGAAAAAGCATCATTCTGGTGGGAAAGTGAGTAAGGCGGGGAAAGCCCTTGCTTCTCCGAGCACACCCCCGAAGCAGAAGACCAAAGCTAGTAAAACGTTGAAGGACCATCAGAAGAAAGAACATTGAGTTTTGCTCGCGTGGTGAAATAGGTAGACACGCTAGGTTGAGAGCCTAGTGGGACATAAGCGCCCGTGCTGGTTCGAATCCAGTCGTGAGCACCATATAGGAGCCTGCATGTATTCAGGAGGATCATCTGACCCCCGGGCGAAGGCAGCCAGCCATCGTCATTATCTGAGGAAGAAGACTGATTACGCGAGGCGAAGGGATGAACACCGAGCGCGTCGTAGAGATTGGTTAGATGAGCAAAAGTCCGAGTCGTGCCTGGATTGCGGCGTCGCGTTCCCACCCTGTGTGATGGATTTCGACCACAGAGAGGGCGAGGAAAAGCTATTCAATATTGGCGCGTCGGGGGGTATCGCGTTGGCTGTGGTCAAAAAGGAAATAGCCAAGTGTGATTTGGTCTGCGCCAACTGTCACAGAATTCGTACATATGGCCCTGTAGCCAAGTGGGAAGGCGGCGGATTGCAACCCCGTTAAACCTCGGTTCGATTCCGAGCAGGGCCTCCAATAACCCGAGTTGCCCATGCCGTGAGGACGTATTGGCACGAAAACTGCAAGAGAAGCAGGTGGTTAAAGTTTCAGACGGCATGACCGATAGGTGGAATCATGGACATTACCATAACAGTTCCCTTGAAGGATCGTGATGGGAAGGGAGATTGGAAAGAGCCCTTCAAAAAGCTGAAGTTGTCGAAGATACGTGCCGAAGATGAATGGAACATCCTTTTCCGTGTGAACGGGAGGGAGGCCAGGAAAATACTCAAGCTCACTGCCGACCTTCAGGTCGAGACAGTGATGGACGAAAAGACGAAAGAGACTTGGGCGGAGAAGACAGCCCACCTGAGTCAAAAGAAAGTTTAGTCCCTCCGTTGCGGAGGGCGAGGGGGCATAAATGGTGCCCCGAGCCTGTCAAGGACCGCCCTCCGCAACAAGGGTTCGATATGTGCTTTGTGCCAAGTAAGTGGCACTCCCGCCTATAACGGGGGATGGGGTGCGATTCCTCAACAGAGCTAGCCGCGAAAAGCGGCACCTTTTTATGCCGGAGTGGTGGAATGGCAGACACGGCGAGCTTAAAATTCGCTGCCCTAGGGCGTGAGGGTTCGATTCCCTCCTTCGGTACCATATGAAATCAGTCGCCATCATGCGCGAGCCCGCTCGCAATTACCACGGTGAGGTGGGTTGTGGGTCTGTGAGTTGGGGATTGGCTTTGAAGCAACACAAAGCTCTTCAGAGGATCTACCGGCGGCATGGCTACAAAGTAGAACTCCTGACCCCCAGCATGAAGTACATCGGCAGCACATTCATGCAGGACGCAGCCTTCGTGAATGGCGATCAGGCTATGCTTCTGAATATATCGTCTCCTTGGCGCACCAAGGAAGCCCGTCACAATCGCTACGAACTTGAGAAGGTGCTGGGTCAGTACCTTGATGTTGCGCGTCTCGGGTTACCGGATCTGTTGGATGGTGGCGAGATCGTGGTGACAGACGACGAGATCCTCGTGGGTATTTCTGGCAAGGCGGCCAAACGAGCGGTCAAGCAATTACGTGAGAAGATGAAGCTGGACCGCCCGCTAAGGACGTGGACTCCGAGAGATCACCTTGAGTTCGTTCACATGGGATCCGAGATGAGCTACATTGGTAGAGGCTGTCTTCTTACCACAGACCAGTTCTCGAATCTCCCCGCGACTTGCAGATACCACACTTACATAGCGGCAGACGGGGAAGAGGATGCAGCAAACGCTGTACGACTTCACGATGGTACTCTCATTATGCAAGATGATTGCCCCGAGACTGTTGCTATGCTGAGGCGCGATGGCTGGAAAATCGAGGCCGCAGATATTTCGGAGTTCAACAAGGGCAACGGTCACTTGTCCTGCCTGTCGATCAATTTTACGCTATGAAAGGAGGCTCCAATGTGGAATTCGCATACTCCCGAGACCTGCTGGTCGTGTGCCTGGAACAGACGGTTCGCCAATTTTCTTAGACGATGGGCTAACTACGTGGACCCATCAACTCCATGATGGACGCGATCCATATAGAGCTGTTCGCTCAGATGATCGAGCAGTCAATAGTTCTGGAGAGGACCAAGGATATCTGGGTCAACAGTATGGAATTCAAGCAGGTGGTCATGCGGGCAGGTTTCCCACCGCCCACGGCCGCAGCTAATTCAACGGACAGCAGATTCCGATTGTTTTTGAAGGTCAAGGGTAAACCGGAGCTGACCGGTCTATTACGTGGCAGGGTGGCAGGACATGGGATCGGTTGGCCTCTCTTGGGATAAAGATCAGGGGCACGTTGTTCCCCGGCGTCGCGAGGCCGTCATGGCGACGCGGGCCAAGGGCTGAGTTATGATGGACGCCATCTACATAGAGTTGTTGCCCCAAATGCTGGGGCATGGGGATCTTGACACCAAGGATATCTGGGTGGACACTGATGAGTTCCGCCAAGCACTTATGCGCGTCGGATACAACTGTCCGCAAGCTGCTGCTTCGTCAACAGACTCTAGATTCAGATTGTTTTTGAAGGTCCCCGGTAGGCCGCTGTTGGCAGGTGTCTACTACGTAGGCGGATATCGAGATGAGGGCAAAGTTAGCCTCGATTGGGATCCCGATCAGGGGCACATTGTTCCCCGGCGTCGCGAGGCCATCAAGGCGACGAAGGCCAAGAACAGGGCGGAGGTTATTCTCTAAGTATGCTTCGACATTCAAAAGACGCTTACACGGTCCGGGGAACCAGCCGGAAGTGGTTCCAGAGGATCAGGAAACCAGATATCTCGCTGGGCGATTTTGTCCCTGCTGGGGACGAGGAGCCCGAGGGAGCCCCAGAACCAGTGGTCCCGGAATCAGAAGGGCTCACGGAGATGGATCTCCTGTTGATCCATGACCAAGCTCGCCTCCAGCACGCAGACAGTCCTGAGCAAATTCAGGGACTTACGGATGCCTGGAATGCGGCTAAGTACGCTGTTGCCAAGAATCCTGAGGTCTTCGATGACCCGGGGAAGACTGAGGAAATTGCTCTACTGCTGTCAGCCCTCATCGAGCCGCGCAACTCCAAGGGCTACAGGCGCGTCCCTGTTACGTTCGGACCCGGTAAACCGCCCGCTTTGGACCCGGAGCAGGTTCCAAGGGCTATGGAGAGCCTCTGGAGAGCCTTCAGTGAGCAGTTGGCGGACCCAGAGGAGTGGTACCATGAGTTTGAGAAGATCCACCCCTTAGAGGACGGAAATGGGCGTCTGGGCGATATCATGTGGAAAATTGCCAGGGTACGGCAGGGCGACGAGTGGCCGACCTCCCATCCCCCAGATTTCTTCGGGTCGGACAAAAGCGAGTACACGGCGGCTCTGGTGACGGATGAGGGCTTTGTGACGGACATCGGGGCCGCGTCCAAGAGAAACACCGATTTCCGAAGGGTACTGTATACCGGCAAGAATATGCAACTTGTCCTGATGAGTCTCAAGCCCGAAGAGGAAATTGGTGAAGAGGTTCACGATCTTTCCCAGTTCTTGCGGATTGAAGAGGGTGAAGCCAAGGCCATCGTGGGCGGCGAGGAGTACATTTTGAAGGCGGGGGATTCCGTCATCGTGCCGGAGGGTGTGAAGCACAATCTCACCAATACCGGACACGTTGACCTAAAGCTCTATTCGATCTATACCCCGCCGAATCATCCTCCTGAGACGGTCCATGAGACCAAAGAGGATGCCGAGGAAGAGGAATGAAGCCCACGACTCCCGGAGCATAGACTAAAGGAAGCCTATGGAGAAGCTAGAATTTCCTATCACCTGTGAGGAATGCAACCGGGAATTCAGTCAGCGGGTAGAAGACATATATCCGGGGAATACTCTTACCTGCCCGAATTGTGGGTGTCAGATTTCGTGTTCCGGCGATGACGGGCGGGAGGCACAGAAGGTGATCGACGATCTGGAGAAATCGCTCAAGAAGATGGGAGGCAGCCTAGACTAAAGACACTTCACGCGCTGCGATGATCCGATCCCCAGCAATGGGGCGGGGAGTTGGGTGGAGCGAAGCCGGGCTGGCGGTTAACGGCAGGCTGTGGATGATGCTTCCACGGAGCGGCAGGCGGAGCAGTGTTGGGACCGGGAATCTAAACCGGGCGTGCGTGAAGAAAAGGGCTAAAGTTTCGGAGCGGGGTGCCGATAGGGTATTCTGAACTTCAAGGGGTGTTATACTCTCATCATGAACAAAGAACTCATGGACAAAGGTTTCTAGGATGAACAAAGATCGAATAGAAAAGTGCATTTAAGTACAGAGACGCTTGTCAGCAGGTTCGAGACGCTTGTCAGCGGATTTAAGGACTAGAATGCAGAACAAAAGTCGTCGTATAGAGAAGTGCATCATATCCAGGACAGGCACGGAATCGCTTGTCAAGCAGGGTCGAAGGCCCGGCTCGCAAACCCCTGACGCGAGAGCGACCGCCGGGACAGATACCCTAATTACGACCGCCGCCCGGAATGGCGGAGAAGATATGGTCGAATGGGTACGTGGTGGAGACGAGATGTAGACCGGGCACATAGAGTTTTCGAAACCTCTCGTGCCCATCGTGGCCGAGAGGTTTTGTCGTTTTAAGGAGATGGCGACGTAGCTCAGAGGAAGAGCAGATCCCTCATACGGATCAGGTCGGGATTTCGAAATTCCCCGTCGTTACCAGATTAGGAGGAAAGAGAGAATTTGTGCTCAAGGGCATGACAATTTGGGCAAAGGATTTCTAAATTATCGAGGCTGTTGTTGGACCTGCTGAGATCTTTGTGGTGAACCACCAATATGGCGGGAACAGTGGAATAGCTGCACCTGTTGCATTCATTGGGGTAGTGTTTTAGAGCTTTAGTTCTGTAAGATCTGACGCCACTATTTTCACCGTAATGAGGAGGTTGTATTTCAGGTATGCCGGATTCTAGTCCTTGCCCCTTGTCTTTGTGTTCCCGGCAGCAAAAATATACACCATGTTTTGAGTTCTTTCTTTTGGATTCATTTTTGTAGAATGGTTTATTACAGTATGCGCAGATTACATTTGGTTCTTTGGGTATATTGTTTACTCTCCTAAATGCACCAAAGCAGCGGCGGGAGCAGAATTTAGCGTTACCTCTTTTTACCTCTTTTTGGGAGGCTAGAAATTTAGAGCTGCAATGTTTACATCTTCTCTTTGTTGTTTTCATTGTTGGCTCCCTGGGGTTGTGGTGAAATTGGGATCACACCGCCCTTGCAAGGCGGAATTCGGGGTTCGATTCCCCGTAACTCCAGTATATACATAACACTATTAGTGGAGATAGACATACTTGCGAACACAACGCACCATTAGCTCACGCTGGGAGAGCATCTGATTTCCAATCAGAAGGCCGCGAGTTCGATTCTCGCATGGTGCTCCATATCTAAGGCCGATGTTAAATGGGGGGTAAGACTCCCGGCCGTGACCGCGAAAAGCGAAGTCCGGTCTGACGCCTGACATTTTGAGGTCCCATAGATTACGTTGGTTAGATCATCAGCCTTTCAAGCTGAAGGAGAGGGATCGTCGCCCTCTGGGACTACCAGATACACCCGGGAGTAGCTCAGGGGTTAGAGCGCGCGCCTGATAAGCGTGAGGTCGGAGGTTCAATTCCTCCTTCCCGGACCATACAGCGGCTAGAGGATCACTGAGCTGTCATATTCTCTAGCGACGTGCCGGACCCGCAGGGCACAAATACTGCGGGATGATTTTTGACCTTGTAGCTCAAATGGATAGAGCACCGCCCTGCGACGGCGGAGGTTGTAGGTTCGAGTCCCACCAAGGTCGCCAGTGTGTCCCGAGTCCGAGTCTGTTGCATCCGCGAAAGGCGGTGCGCTCACGTCGGGCAAGTCAATGCCGGAAATCCGGGTTCAAGTCCCGGTCGGAGCGTCCGCGCCTCGGGTCGTCTAATGGCAGGACACCGGCAGTTACGTACCCTACGGACCGGCGTCTAGAAGGGATTCCAACCCCCTTCGTGCAGGGATCGACACCTTGGTAGGGTGCCAGTAGACTAAAGGAATAACAGAGGCGGAGGTATCGAGATGCTAGACAGTCAGTGGCGCACTCTCAGCAAAAAGAGTGTCGAGGATGTCCGTGAGGCAGTCGCAGAAGCGATGATTCAGTTTCACGGATCCGTGAAGACCAAGAAGGCCACGAACTCCGCTGGGGAGATGGAGCGCGTTGTTCACATTGGAACGGACGCGCAGAAGCACGGTAAAAAGACGGAATTCGTGACTGCTGTGGTTATCTTGAACCCCGGTCACGGTGGAATTGCGTTCTACGCCAAGGAAAGGCTGGAGCACATATACAGTTTGCAGCACAAGCTGTTCACCGAGGTAGGATTCAGTCTGGAGATCGCTTTGGCGCTGTGCGAGTTCGGAGTCAACCCGGAGGCAATCGACGTTCACGTAGACGCGAACACGAACCTCAAGTGGGAGTCCGGTCCGTTCCACCAGAGACTTGCGGGAATGGTTGTGGCTAACGGATTCAACGCTGTTCTCAAGCCTGACGCTTGGTGCGCGAGTCACGTTGCTGACCACTGTGTCAAGCACAAGAACGAGACCAAGACCGCTCGCAGGAGGTTGAAGAAAAAGTCTGGCGCAAGAAAGCGCTAGAGGGTACATGCCCCCGTAGCTCAACGGATTAGAGCACTTGGCTTCGAACCAAGAGGTTGGAAGTTCGAATCTTCCCGGGGGTGCCATATCGCTCGATTAGCTCAGTTGGTTAGAGCGCCGCTTTGACATGGCGGAGGTCGTAGGTTCGAGTCCTATATCGGGCACCATTTTAGAGGTGACGATGGCGAGTTTGCCTAGAAGAGCTATAGGAAAGACGTTGAGCTACAAGACCATTATGCTGTTTTTGCATTTTGGGGTGGGCTACGCTTTTACCGGTTCTTGGCAATTCGGCAGCGCGCTAGCGATCATAGACTTGGTATTAGGGATATTCATTTTTTACTACCACGAGAGGCTCTGGAGCACTAAGATCAGGTTTGGCAAGATACGAAGCAAAAGGAATACGAAGTAAAGAAATATGCGCCTATAGCTTAATGGAGAAAGCACTGGGTTTCTACCCCAGGTATGAGGGTTCGACTCCTTCTAGGCGTGCCAGCTTTACGAGAGGAGTTCTACAGTGGAACTGAATCTACATGCGGTTCGGCAGGTCAACGGTGATCTGAGGATTGATGATGGGGACGAAGGCCCGATGTTGAAGATAGAGTTTTTTGATACATGGAACACAGACTTGACATACGAGGATAAAGATCAAATTCTGGAGGCTGTGGTCATGTGGATACATGAGCGGTTAACAGAACGGCGGGCCGAATAGAGGAACGAAATGCCGAATGAAACTTTTGATCCCTACATTGATTTCAACTTCTCGTTGGATGCAGGAGAAGGGGGATATTCTGAAGGGGCTCTTGACAGAATACTTGATCGCTTCATCGAGGCAGTGGAGGAAGAAGGTTGGTGTTGCGGAGGTGCTTGTGGCCCCGCGAAGGAGATAGACGAAGACAAGGTATGTCAAAAATGTGACGGGGTTGGGACTTCAAATCCGATCCCGGAAGAAAGAAAATGCCCGACTTGCGACGGTACCGGAGAAGTTGACCCGGACGCTATGAGTAAGGAGGAATGGGAAGAAGTGTATGGAGAGCAACGAAAAGAAATCTGAGTTTCTTGGTATCAACCACGGAACAGCGTCCGGCCAGTTACGAAAAATGATTCTTCTGGATTTGCTTGGTAGGTTTGGACTAGATACCTGTTTTCAGTGCAGCGAACAAATATCCACTGTGGAGGAGTTAAGCATAGAGCACAAGAAACCCTGGTTCAACGTATCAACTGCTTTGTTTTGGGATCTGGACAATATAGCGTTTTCTCACTTATCCTGTAACTCTGCTGCCGCACGGCGACGGAATAGCGAGAAAACGCACTGTATACACGGTCACGAATTCACGAAGGAAAATACATATGGTGGAGATGGATATCGAAAGTGTGTTGCCTGTACGCGCCGGAGAGATGCAGGTAGAAAGCGTTAGAGGGAATATATGCTCTCGTAGCTCAGTTGGATAGAGCGGCTGTTTCCTAAACAGCAGGTCGGGGGTTCGAATCCCTCCGAGAGTGCCAGTTAGAACTAAAGAAACGTGGGTAGGACTAATAAGAGGAACGGAAATGAAAGAATTAGAAGTTAGAGAAGTGGAAAATAAGCTCACCGCGATATTTAGAAGCTTCGACGTGCCACTGGGGAACACGGTAGATACAGGGCTCTTGGTTAGGAAAAGGCTGACAATTGATATTGTAAGCGATTTTTTGGGTGAGCTGGAAACCAAAACTGGGTCTTCGAAAGAGCTTCTGGACTTTTCGGCGCGTTATGGGCTGGTGAAGGATTCGAAGTTATCTCTAGTTCTGAAGAGCAACGATTAGAGGCGCTGAAAGAGGCGCGAAAGGGAAAGAGAAATAGGGTCCCATCGTCTACGATGGTTTAGGACACCGCCCTCTCACGGCGGAAAAGGGGGATCGTCGCCCCCTGGGACTACCAAAATACGGGCTACACGTCTCTGGTTGAGCGGCGAGGGCTTATATCCCTTAGCGGCTGGGTTCAATTCCTAGGTGGCCTACCAGATTATCTCTATCTGGAGGTATCAAGGAGTAAAATGCGAGCGTAGCTCAGGGGAAGAGCATCTCGTTTACACCGAGAAGGCCGAGATTTCGAAACTCTCCGCTCGTACCATTTCACCAAAGAGGAGCAACAATGGCCGACCTGCAATGCGAAGCAGAAACGAAGTCAGGTAGTCGGTGCAAACGTGTCGCCAAGGTAAGGCTTCGACGTTCGTGGGAAGAGAGGGTTTTTCTTTTCTTCTACAAAGAAGTGGAAGCCTTCGATTTCCTTTGTAATCAGCACGCGGACAAAACGCGGGTCGGCGTGCCTGAAACTTTAGTACCGTATCAGTAAGGATTTAATGCGGGAGTAGCTCAGTGGTAGAGCACCACGTTGAACGTGGGGGTCGCGGGTTCAATCCCGTCTTCCGCTCCAAGTTGCACCAAAGTTGCCGGTAACTAAAGTTTCAGGCAGCTTTGCCGATAAGGGATAAAATGCCCTCGTAGCTCAGTGGGAGAGCGCTTCCTTGGTAAGGAAGAGGTCAGCGGTTCAATCCCGCTCGGGGGCTCCAAAGGAGATTTACATGCTTATCACAATCTAGCCCGTAAGGGCCGGGAGGATAGATAGCATGTATAGATGGCACAAGGATCACGATCGTTACGTTCGAGCGAGAAAAAGAAAGCTCAAGTTTCACGACGTTTTGGTCGATGAATTGGGAAGGTTCAGGAAAAGTAGCTGTCTCGGTTGCCCCACAGGACGAAATTGTTTGGTTTGTGGGCCTACAGAAAAGAAACGTCAAGAGCGAAGGGCTGATATTGCCTTTGCCGAAGGAAAGGAGGGGACATGTGTTTAGGTAATTATTAAGGAGGATACCTAAATGCACGTTATACCTTCGGCCCCCGAAAGGGAGACCCGGGTTTACGTTCACTGTCGTGGCCACATTAGTCGCGTCTACAACAGTGTCGAAGATCTGTGTCGGGATATGCCACTCGATTTTGTTGAGGAAAATGTTGGGTACCAGTACGACTGGCCCATCAAAATCGTGACTAGGCGCAAGACTGGTCTCGAATACGATAAAGAGACCAGAAGTTTCTGGTGGAGATTTCCTGAGGAGTCTTACCAGTATTACGCAGATTACATCATTAGGACGGACACAGGAGAAAAGCTGACTGCTGCGGAACTGAGCACCGTGTACTGGCGGCTTAGAAGCCGAAAGCGATGGAGTCGTTGGGAACATAGGCACGGCCGCAAGACGGATGGTTGCTACGGAACTTTTCGCCATCCCAAGACCAATAACGAGAGACGGCAGGCTTTTCAGAACAAGGACGAAAACGAGCCGCCGATTAGGGCGAGAAGGAACTACAACACCATCATCACTGCCTGGGATGACCGGATCGCTCACAGCGAGAAGAGCTGGAAGGCCCAGAGCAAGAGGAAGAGACAGTTTAGGCCGGTGTAGCTCAATGGTAGAGCCGTTGTTTTGTAAGCATCAGACGCAGGTTCGATTCCTGTCACCGGCTCCAAGATGACAATGAAAAATCCTGAGTTCATACAGGTTCGATTGAGAAGCCTTTCTTCCGGGAAGATTCAGACCTGTTGGGTAGACAAGATTCACAAGTTCAAGGAAGGCTCTGTTGTCTCTCTGAGGGGGAAGACGGAGCGTCACGAAGTGATACGGAAATACAACACTAAGAAGAGGAAGTCTGATTTGAATCCTACTTGGAAGGTTGGGGGTCTTACGTGAAGTACGAACGGCTCTATAGCTGCTGAGGAGAACTAAATGCTAACACCTGATGATGTGAAACGAGAAAGGCAGGAGATCGAGAGCAAAATTGAAGCAAGGGTACACCGTATCGTTCCGCCCTTGGCAACACGGGAGACGCTCACTATAGAGCTTTACGAGAAGGTGCTACTGGAAATAGCTCACGGCGGAGTAGACCCAAGAAACTTGGCCCTAGCTGCGCTTGGCGAAGAGTTACGGTGAGGTTCGAACAAAAGGATATCGCTACGGTAACCGCCCCCGGCCTCATCGCACACGGCGTCAACTGCCAGAATGTGATGGGTTCGGGGGTCGCCCGAGCGCTGTACATGCAGTGGCACAAGGTGAAAAGCGAGTACCACAAGTGGGGTAGCATGGTTCTGGGAGATACTCAATTCGTAGAAGTTGAGCCAGGGCTTGTAGTTGCAAACTGCTTCACGCAAGAGTATTACGGACGAGATTTTGGCAGACGCTACGCTAGCCTGGATGCGATCCGGGAGACTCTAGAGGACGCCGCGAAGTACGCTCTTGACGAATTGGCGGTTAGTGAGGTACACATTCCGAGAATTGGCTGCGGACTCGGCGGGCTGGATTGGGGTCTGGAGGTAGAACCGATGCTTCTGGAGGTGGAAGAGGTCATCGCGCGCACGCACCCTGTTATTTTTGTGGTATGCGATGTCTGAGGAGAGACTGTAGATGTGCGATGTGTTTTAGAGAAATGATGAATGAAAAGGGGGCTGTAGCTCAGTCGGGAGAGCGCTTCGGTGGCATCGAAGAGGTCCGGGGTTCGAGTCCCCGTAGCTCCACCAGTTTGGAGGGCAGTATAGGTGCCCTGATCGAAGGAATGCGGAAACGCGCCGAAATACGCGAGAAGATTGACCGTGGCGATGGCAAAGTTGACCGCATTGGTGCTCAATTGACCGAAGCCGCCGATGTGCTTGAGCGGCTGTGGAAGGCATCGTCCAGAGTTGTCGCGATTGCGAAAGACGGTGAACCTGATCGTGAGCACGCAGATCTTGTGCGCATTTACAAGATCCTAGAATGCGCGTTGGATGAGGACAAGGAGCTTCGAGAAGAGCAAGAGGCTTGGATGCGAGCCAGTGCCGAGGCATTCTGGAGAGTAGACGAAGAGTTGGGGCACCGATGTTGGGCGACGGTCGCGGCCGAGCGTATGGCAAAGGCAATTCATGGCCTCGTGTTCCGTAGAAAGATTGATGCCCGCTCTGAGGCTGCCGATGCAGCACTTGATTGGCGCGATCCGGTCGGAAAAGATCGCGAAAGTCCTAAAGTTTCAGACGAGACTGCCGAAGAGGATCACTGGAACGAAGACGGTCTTACGGGGCTCGCTATAGAGCTGGCGGATATGGTTTCCGACATGCTCTGGGGCGGCGAAAGAGGCTGGGAATGCGCGACAAAGGAGCAGTTCGAGCACCTAAAGCGCGAAGCCCGCAAGAGAATGAAAGTTTAGAGGTTCAAAATGGCCAACATAAACGAGAGGGCGCACTCTGCTGTATTCGGCATCAAGAGGACGCATTTCTGCCCGACGTGTGATGAGGCGATAAAGCAGCTCACCATGCGGATGCCGGGGCGGACGATGTGGGGCACCTGCGAGAATGGTCATTCTTATCAGAAAAAGGATCTTATTTTGAGGTAGGGGCAAGTTTCGCCCTGGAGGGGACATGAAAAAGCTATTCTTCAAAATGTTCAGGAAAAAGCTGATGAAAACAGCCGATGAGAAGATCGACTGGGCTGCGGATTTTGGCAAGGAATGGGTGGACGGCGAGCCGAACGAAGACGGTCTCATGTCCGCCATAGAGCAGGAGTTGACCCCGCGCGAGCGGGAAGTGTGCCAGATGGCCATCAACGCCCTGGCAGCCAGAGTGAAAATAGAGTACCGGGAACTTTTGACAAAGGCAGGGTACAAAGTTGCATAAGTTAGACATCTAAATTTGATGCGGATTGGAGCAGTCTGGTCAGCTCGTCGGGCTCATAACCCGGAGGTCGAGGGTTCAAATCCCTCATCCGCTACCATATACCGGGAAGTACCTTCAATCGTCAATGAAGGTACGCCCAAGCTCCCACGGTAAGACGAGCCTCCCCAGAGGAACTGCTGACTGTGGTTAAAACAGCCGCGAAAAGCGGCTGAGGATGTATACAGACCCAGCGCGAAGTACAGCCTTGCTAGTCAAGTGGTCGCGCTGTATGACGAGGGATCTACGGATCCTTTAGCCGCGAAAGGCGGCAATTAGATTTTGACGCGGATTGGAGCAGTCTGGTCAGCTCGTTAGGCTCATGCCCTAAAGGTCGAGGGTTCGAATCCCTCATCCGCTACCAGTTTTCTGTAGGTGTAAGTGTACGGGAAGTATCTATAATTGAGATACAACCCGCCACGGTGATACGTTACCGTGGTCTGTGCAGCCGCGAAAAGCGGCTGACTAGCAGCGTCCGTGTATTCATGGGGGCTGCAATGGGGAGAGGGAAATCCCCCGAGCAGGATCCTAACAACGGATACTCCATCGGGGTCAGTAGGCTCTTCCAAGTGTTAGCTGTTAAGATTTGACGTGCTTACATGCATATCGGATCTTACATCAGCTAGCGTTGGCGACCCACGGTGCGCTGCGGCGTATAGCGTGGCAAGCTAAGATTGAGGACCAATAATGGGTTCTTTAGCCGCGAAAGGCGGCATTAGATTTTGCGCCGCCATAGCTTAACCGGTAAAGCCCAGCATTCGTAATGCTGAGTTGGGAGTTCGAGTCTTCCTGGCGGCTCCAGCAACAATACCCGCCACGCCTCTTCTTGCTCCGGCAAGTAATGCGCAACCCGGCGGGTTTTCTTTTTCTGAATTCCTGTGTTATATCAACTACATGGACAAGTCACTAGAGATCGCCATCGCCATCGACCAGTGGATAGTGGAAGTTGATACGGCGGATTTAGAGCCGGACGAGATCCTGTCCTCCTTCAACGCCCTCTGCGTAGAGTTCAGCATCCCTGAGGATATCGGGAAGCGAGCGGTCGCCAGAGCCCTGGGCGAAGACATAGACTAAAGTTTCAATACGTTTTGCCGATAGGATGGTAGAAGCTGAACCGGATGCCGTGTATTGGCATGGTTACGGCTCTTGTTGCGCATACGGAGTAGATATGAGACACGTAGCGGTTTTTTATCGGGGCGGTTCTCGGAGGATTCTGATTCCGGTCACCCATATCAGATCCGATCTGGTCCCCAGGAAAGGAGACTGGATAAAAATTGCCGAGGGCGAAGTTGCCTACGAAGTGCTGGAGGCTTTTCTGAACCTCAACGCGAACAGGGCAGAGGTCGTGATAGAGGAGCCCCCCAAGGGTGGATATGTTGCGGAGTAGGGGAAACTGATGCCTGAAAACGAGGTACGTGTGATGAAGCGAGGCGTAGGGTATTGCATGAATACCGGATCCCTCGAAAATAAGGGTTGCGAGGAATACGCTAAGGGCGTATTTCTTCTGAATCATGGAACTACCTTCTACTGCTCTCGTTGCCTATGTATGGGCACGGTAGTCATGGAGACAGGGAAAGCTGAGCATCACGGCCGCGCTCCTTTCAAGGAAGTGCGATGCGAGTTCAACTACGATCCGTTGGCTGAGAAGTTCCGAGAGATCGCTATTGTCCGAGATGAGGCGATTTGGGGCAGAGGCGCTAAGTACACCCTCATGAGCCCGCTTATCAGGACCGAGAAGCGGGCTCTGAATGTCGCCGAGGCCATTCTGGCCAATCTCCAGCGATACTCTGAGTTGGCGGGTGGGGATGAAATTCCCCGGTGTACGGAGGTCATCATTAGTTTGGATGAGGATATGTCGATCTTCTCCGAGAAGATGAAGGCTCTGGGCGAGGCGTGGGAACAGAGTAGCCTCGTTGAGGCGAGGAGTCCGAAACCGCCTCCGGTTCCCGAGGAAACAGTAGTTGAGGAGAGGAAGTGGGAACTTCCGGCGGAAGGATTCTGAATGGCTAGAAAGGGAATGGTGGAAGCCGAAGGCGTTGTCGAGAGACAACTCGGTGGCGGCTGGTACGATGTCAAGCTGGACACCGGTTCTGTCAAAGCCAAGTTGAGCGGCAGACTCCGTAGATTCCGTATCCGGGTTTTACCGGGTGACAGGGTTCGAATCGAAGTCAGCGAGTACGATCTTACGATGGGCTTCATAGTTTTCCGGTTGGGGTGAGGTGCAACATGGGTTGGATTATAGGCATAGCTCTCGTGGCCATTGCTGTGGTCTGTGTCGGGATTGGGTTCTATTCGTGCTCCTGCCAGAATCACGAGCATATGGATCCGTGACGAAGACAATCGGAGGTTAGTGATGGGTTGGGATAATGCCGAGTCTTGAAGGTCTACTGAACTGGATTGTAATACACGATGCGCCGGTTGGATTTGAAAATGAATTTAAGATTTTCCTTTTGGTCTTGGGTGTCTGCGCCGCGGCCCAGATGGTTTTCTTTCTCAGAGAGTTAAATAGACAGTTCTTGGAGGACTGAAAAATGGGTTGGGATCAGAGTACAGCGCGGCAGCCGGTTCAGGCTTTCCTTTTGGGTCTTATGGGCATCGACCCGGATCAGCTTCTTGAAGAAGCTCTTCAGGCCAAGATGGGAGAAGCGGGTCTCACATACGAAACGGCTCCCGCTGAGGGGCGAGAAGCGGGCGACGGGATGTACAACGTGTTCACCCCGGACGCAATCAAGCTCTCCGATGGCCGTGTCTTCGTCGAGGCCCTTACAGAGAGCACATGCGGCGACGATTGGGGAAATGACCGCTACTCCTTCGTGGAGACGGGCAAGATGTTCAAGTTTACGCGCAACAACTACTGCGGGTGCGAGAATGATCCCCACGTCTCCGAGGAAGAGTGCATTAGTACGTACTTGCTTCTCGACCCGAAGACTCACCACCCGGACTGTAACGACATAACTCAATGCCACCCGGACTGCGCCTCCGCTCAGGAGCGGGCTTCGGAAATCAGCTTCGGCGACAAGGAGCACCACGAACTGTGCAAAGACCGGTGCCACCCCTTCTGCGCCCTCGCTCAGGAGCAGGACGACGAGGAATAGGAGAATGGGAACGTACTCAGTGCTATGCAAAGCGTGTTTGAGTGATATTGGGTCTACTGGGCCTGCGCTCTATTGTCCCGAGTGTGAGATTTTGAACAGAACGCCCGCTTTGTCACTCGTAGTTCGCCTTTGGAGATGCCCGAGCTTCTTGTGGAAGTATTATAGGCCAGTGAAGTTTCTGTTTCAGCGCTTGACCCGAGGGTTCGATGACACTTGCCTCTGGAGCTTGGACTCCGAGATCATCAAGTTCGTGTACCCTCGCCTGAAGGCCCTCCGAGAGGTGCCTCCGCACGGTACTCCCATTCACCGAACGGAGTTGTATCCCGAGGACCACGAGGAAGCTGGACTCCCCCGGGCTCTGACATTGGAAGAGTGGGATTCGATCTTGGGCGAGATGTTGGTCGGCTTCAAGCTGGTGGTTGATGCAGACTGCTACCCTCTCGATCCCGATGAGCACGCTCAGCTTGAGAAGTCGATGGACCTATTTAGGGAGTGGTTTTTCGCGTTATGGGACTAGGAGACCGAAATTGGAAGAGGCGGCTTATCGCGCGGGTTACATAATATTTCAAACACTTGCTTTCCTGCTTGGCGGTTTCGGGGTTTTCTTTTTGTGGTGGTTTATCTCCGCCAGATTCCACATACACGGGTGGAAGACTGTGGTTTACATGGGCTTCAGGAGTGGTTGGGAAGCGGAGCAGGTCTGTAAATGCAAAGCACGAAGGAAAGTGCAGTATTGGCCTCCATCGGATCAGGAGTGATTACCGCCTACCACGGCACCAGCGAAGAGAACGCTGCTTCCATTAGAAAGGAAGGGTTCCGAGCCGGTACGTGGTTTGCATATAAGATCCGGGATGCTCATTTTTTCGGCGGTCCGTGGGTATTCGCCGTGAGGTTTGATGACGATGGATTCCGTGGGAGCTTCAACGATGAATGGCAGTTTCATCTACGAAATTCTTTGCCTCCTGAGGTGATTTTGTCGGTAAAATACCTTCCCTGGGTGACCTATATGGTGCGATGCTCGGACGGGACCCTGTACACGGGGGTCACGAATGACCTTGAGAAGAGGATGAAGACGCACAATGCTGGCAAGGGTGCCAAGTACACTAGGAGCCGTCTTCCCGTGACTCTGGTTTACACGGAGGCACACGGCGACAGATCAGCCGCTCAGCGGGCTGAAGCGAGTATCAAGGGATTGAGAAGAGCAGAAAAGATTGCGTTGGTGGAGTCATGAAGAGCTATACCGAACAAGACATCACGGATAACATGGGTTTAGTCTACAAAATAGCTCATGATATGGCACCCAGGCACACAAACAGCCTTATGGACTTCGGTGACTTGGTGAGTGAGGGTGTTTTTGGCTTGGTCAAGGCTTTTCAGCGTTTTGATCCAGAGAAAAAAGTTCGATTCTCGACCTACGCGAGTTGGCTCATTAGGTGCGCCATACTCGAAGCTCATCGCCAAGCATTCAAGCAATACCGTCAAGCCAGAAGATTCAGGCTTCTTACCCCCACGTATCTCTATTTAGACGCTAGTTCGCAAGAGGATGGTTCTCTGAATCATGAAGTTCTACAGGGTGAGTTTCTTTCTGAGGAAGATATAATTGCCCGGATCGACTCCGATCTAGTTGTGGAGAAAGCCTGGAATCGCCTTACTCCCAAACAGAAGACAATTATGAGTCTGATGCTAAAGAATGGGCTGACCCAGAAAGAAACAGCAGAAAAATTAGGAGTCACCCCAACAGCGGTGTGGGCGCAGTACCATAAAGCCCTTGGTAGGATCAGAAACTACCACATGTTATTTAAGTCAGGGAGATAGGCTCCCAGAATCCCCCGGGGATGCCGGTTGAAAGACCAAAGTTTCGGCGTAGACTGCCGAATTTGTACTAAAGGTAGCGGGAGAATAAAATGAAACCAATTACAAAGTCTGAGTTAGGCAAACATCGGGTGGCACGTCTGAGGACTAGACGTTTCGTCTGCATGTTGCTTGACCACAGATATGATCCAACCAAAGTGTCCCAATACCACGAATCTTTGTGCATGAGATGCTTGCACAAATTGGAGAAAACAAAATGCGAAAACTAATCGTAGTAACAGCCGTGCTAGCCGCGCTTTGCTTGACGCCGCCGGCCGCGCAAGCAGGAAACCCGATCTCGGATTTGGTTAGATCAATCAAATCCTGCATCGCGCAGTCGTGGACGTGCCCAGTATTTACGCAGTCGATGATGTCTGATCCCTTGGGCATTGGGCAGGGGTATGGCGGCAGGAAGAGGGGGAGGACAGGTGGCGGAGGTTGGACCCCTACGAATCCGGGTTCACCTGGAGGCGCAGTCCCTGGCGGAACACGCTGAACGCTAGCCGAACGAATGGTAAAAAGGGACAACGGAGTCGGGTCTCCTTCGGGACTATCTGGCTCCGTCTCCCCACCTCCTTCAACGGAAGTGTCTGAGCAGGAATTAGGAGAACTCATGAAAGTCAGAGAACTGGTGGACGAGTTGATGCAGGGCAACCCAGAGCACGTAATATTCATTCGAGCCTCGGATGGCAGCCTGGGTCTGCTGGAGACAGCGGAGACCGAGGTGGACGTAGAGGAGGTGGATGGAAGGTGGGAGGAGCGCACGGATGAGGATCCCGCTTTGGAGCGAGACGGCATGCCAGTACGGCAGGCCACGATATTCGTGCTGGATGGGCCAGTTTCCTGAAAAATCGAAGAAAAGTGCTAAAGTTTCGGGTCAGACAGCCGATATAGACTAAAGACACAGAGAGAGTGTTATATTTGGAGTATCATGTGTGAACTAAAACAATCCCCACGGCAATCATCGCCGAACCAGCCGAATAGTAAGCCTATTCGGATGGAGACCGGAGTGTTGTAAACTCACACGTTCAAAGAGTTTTCTCACCCTGGTCCCGAAAGGTACCGGGGTGTTTTGTTTTTGGGGCGTCGTCCAACGGTGAGGACAGCAGGCTTTGACCCTGTGAATGGGAGTTCGAATCTTCCCGCCCCAGCCATTTTAGAAAGGATACAGATTTCCGGGTAGCATAATTGGTAATGCAGCGGCCTGTTAAGTCGTGCCCATTCGGGCAATGCTGGTTCGACCCCAGCCCCGGGAGCCATGTTTTTGAAGGACATTGTTCAGAACGTGGGCATTGAAACCCTGTAGTTCGTCGCGAAAGGCGACATAAGCAATGACCTGTTAGCGACACGCAGTTGGATAAAGATCGTCTAGTGTAATGGTGAGCACATCGGCCTATTAAGCCGGTGGTCTGGGTTTCGAGTCCCAGGACGAGCACCAACAAGGCAGCCGCGAAAAGTGGCGTCGAAAATTTTATGGGCCTCTAGCTCAACTAGGATAGAGCAGCGGACTCTTAATCCGCAGGTTGAGGGTTCGATTCCCTCGGGGCTCACCATTGAAAGACCCACCGTCGGTGAACGGTGCGGGCTGTGTAAGTCAGCCGTCGGCCGCGAAAAACGGCAGGCTTTAACGGGGTGTAGCTCAGAGGAAGAGCACCCGCTTTGGAAGCGGGAGGCCGAGATTTCAAAATTCTCCATCCCGACCAAAAATACGGGGCGTAGCTCAGTCTGGTCAGAGTCCTCCCTTCGGAGGGGAGAAGTCATCCGTTCGAATCGGATCGTCCCGACCAGTTAACCAAGTATTCATGAATACTTGGAAGGACCATGTTCTTGAAGCTGCTATGTAAGTATTGATGATGCGTGGGACACAAGGGAACTAAATTAGAGGGATCATTGTTAGAGTGATCCTCATCAACGTGGTGAACCGACAAGATATTTTCTTCTCCACAGATGATGCATTTTTTATCATGGTGAAGAAAGCAAATACTTCGGTAGGCTGTAATAGGGCGTTTGGGGCTGGCTTTATTTGAGCAAGAAACGCTACACGACTTGGATGTCTTGAATCGTCTTATAGGTTCATCGCAATGAGGGCACAGGGTAAGATTGAGAGGATTTAGATAGCAATTTTCAGAGTGTTTTTTGGGGGCGTAGCAAAAGATGGATCTTGCAGCGGCCTTTTAAGCCGAAAAACGTGGGTTCGATTCCCACCGCCCCTACCAGTTTCAGGAAGAGTGACAGATAGGAAATTGTGCCGCTTTGCTAAAGCGAGGCCGGGTCTAGAAGCCCGAGTGGGATCGTTACCCACCTCTTCCGCCAGTTTAGGAGGATAGTTGCACATTGCCGGTTGGCAGAGTGGTTTATGCACGCGGCTCTGACCCGCGTTACAGGGGTTCGATTCCTCTACCGGCATCCACAGACTAAAGGTATAGGTATGAGTCAGCGAGTACCTGAGTTTGACCTAGTAGAGCACGAAGGCGAGATGGTCTGCGACATTTGCCACGAGGAGGTGACTTTTCTAGTAGGAATATCTCAGATCGAAACGAACCGTTGCAAGAATCACTGTAAGGATTGTTTCGACAAGAAGAGACCTGAGTACACAGACGCCATTGCCGACTTTGCAGCTCTGCTGGACATATTTCTGGAGATGAAAGCTCGGTGCATGACACTCGAAGAGATGTACGAGCTTTACGGAGATGGAGAGAAGCCGCCGATCGAAGAAGAGGAGGACGAGGAAGACTGACGAGATTAGACCGTGGGTCTCTCAGGATGGTTGACATAGAGACATCTGGCCCGGTGCCGTGGAGTCCCTCCAGCCGGGGAATAACTGGGGACCTAGACCATCCACCCAGTGGGTTTCGCGAAAGCGAGACCCACGCTCTAATCTCGTATTATGGAAAGTTGCCAGAGTGGCCAAATGGGCTCGCTTGGAAAGCGATGCGGGGTAAAACCCACGGGAGTTCGACTCTCCCACTTTCCGCCAGATATTCCCCGGTAGCATAACGGTAATGCAGCGGCCTGTTAAGTCGTGCCTTCGGCAATGCTGGTTCGAATCCAGCCTGGGGAGCCAATTTTGAGTGTTATCTCTTTATAGCATTGACTAAAGGCTATAGTACAGGAGGTAACATGAGCACATCTAGAAAGAGATACGAGCAGCAATTAGGGATGGATCTAGGAACAGCGCAACATAGGCTCAGAAAACAAGTTTTGTTTTCTCTAATGGAAGCCTCCTACGGCACGAAATGTTTCAGATGTGGACAGGATTTAACTGCTGACGACTTTACTCTAGACCACAGAGTGGCCTGGAGAAACTCCTCAGAGGCCATAGATAAATTTTGGGATCTGGGGAATATTGAGTGGTCACATTCTGTTTGCAACACACAAGCATCCAGAAGTCACAATGGTTTACTTGAGTTTTGCAAGAATGGACACAAACTGAGTGGAAGGAATGTTCGGAAAAGCAGCAGAGGCAGAGAATGCAGAGCTTGTAATCTGGAGCGCTGGCATAAGTCTAACAGGGCGCGAGATAGAAAAATACTGCGATTAGGAAAACAGGGCTTGTCTTGTAGAGAAATCGCTAAACGTGTAGATGTTTCTCATGTAACTGTGTGGAAAATTTTGAATTAAAGGGGTGTACAGAAATATGATTGCGTTTGAGAGAGAGAGTCACAGAAATGCAGGAGATGGTTGTGATTTCGCCTGCTCTATGCTAATGACGGATTGGGAATCCTTTCGATTCCATCGTGACACAGATCATGGCCTTGTTCCGCGCCCGGGTAAATTTGTCTGGATGAACAGGCTTAAAGAAGGCTTCGAAGGTGAAATAGAGGAGGCTGCGAAGCGGATTTTGCCAAGTCGTATTGCTCGTGTTGAGGCTTCTATCTACGCTTATCCTGAGGATATGGAACCGCTAGACGAAGAGGATTGCGGATTCCTAAAGAAAGGCGAAGTCACCTGGGTGGGCAAGGACGCAGTGGTTGTTTGGAGGATGGCAAGTTCTTGGTAAATTAGGAAGGTACCGTACAGGGTACAAACTGGGTTCGAACCCCAGGGCACATGAAATACTGTGGGAGTTCGATTCTTCTACCTTCCGCCAACACACAGAAAGGACCGACAATGACTGGATGCAAGATTAACACTCCTCCTCCGATCGACCCGACAATGACTGTAGAAAAATCAGCGTTACATCCGAGAGTGGGGCAGACTGAAAAGTTTCTGGGGCACAGTCGCCAGAGGGCTTTGTACCGGTGGAGTACAAAGTAGAGCTGCTTCACGACCTGTCTTCTGGCGGTACGGGTCATAATCGCTGCGAGAACTTAGAAGAAGCCTTGAATGAGCTTGGAGCAGAAGGCTGGGAACTGGTGGTCTGGAATAAGATGGATGGTTTCGCTATTTTCAAGAGGTGCTAAATGCTCGTTCGTCTTCTAAGTGATCTCCATCAGGAGTTCGGACTCTACAAGGTGCAGCCGCTACCCGAGGACTCGGAGACCGTTCTGGTCTTGGCCGGGGATATCGACATTGGTGTGGACGCTTGCGACTTCGTTATGGAGCAGTCGGAGAACTTCGCCCATGTGATCTACCTTCTGGGCAATCACGAGTTCTACAATAACGATCTGGATACTCTCGCCAATGACGTGGCGGACGAGCTAGCCGACTTCCCGAAGGTTTCGTTCCTAGACAACAGCAGCGTAGTGATTGATGGTGTTCGCTTCATAGGTTCCACTCTGTGGAGCGATATGGATAACGAGAACCCTACTTCCATGTTTCGGATCGAGCAATCGTTGAACGACTACGCTCTCATCAAGAATGCGGGAGACAGGATCTTCGCCACAGACACGATCGAGCTGTTCAAGCAGAACACGGCGTACTTGGACCAAATTCTGAGTGAGCCCCATGACGGTCCAACAGTGGTCGTGACGCATCATGGTCCATCGTTCAAGAGTATTCACCCTATCTACTGCAATTCGGGGATCAACGGTGCTTTCGCTTCCAATTGCGAGAGGCTGATGTATGACCATGACATCGCCTACTGGCTGCACGGCCATACGCATCAAACGTCGAGTTACGAAGTGAACAGGTGCAAGGTCAGGATGAACCCCTTCGGGTATGTCGGGGTGGCTGAGAACTTGGACTTCGACTCTTACTTTAGGGTGGAAATATGATACTGCGTATCCCAATTATGATCCGACGTTACCGAAGAACTCCCTCGGTATTTTCTATTATGACGACTACGGGCACGATTGAACCAGAACCCCTGTCTTCAGATACACAAGACCCGAACCACTTCGGAAACGGCACTGAGGATCCGAGCTGGAAAGTATGAGGTGCCCCCGGGGGCACATAGGTCCCTTCGAGCCTATTCTCATAGGATTTCCCCGGCCTCGCGAAGCAGAATGGTGGCTTCAGCGGCGCGCTATAGACGAGGAGTGCGAGGATTGTTCGTGCTGGTGCGATGAAAGATTCCCAGGTCCCCCAGTCACCGAACTCCTCACTGTTCTGGTCAGCCCAGAGATGTATGCCGAATTCGGCAAACGGTTTCCCGGGGGGACCACAGTTGCCGGTTACTTGCACAATTAAAGTTTCAGAATGAGTTGCCGATAAGAAGGAACCAATCAGGGAGGCAACGGTGGCAATTAAGCATCTGGAAAACCGAGGACTCAAAGCGAATCCCTTGAAAATATCCACTGAAGAGGATGAGAAGCAGCATCGGGTCGCAGGCATAATCATTGGTCGGAGGGCTCGCAAAGAGTGGCCCTGTGCGGCAGAGGACTGCACGCTTAGAAATATCGCGTGGGACGAGGTTTACGTGGAGGCGACGGACCCTTCTGATTTCAAGGGACGGCATAAGGTAAAGGATCCGAATCGCTATCACCTGCTTTGTGCGATTAGGCACGAACTGATCGTGAAAGATGAGGAAAAAACTGAGGTCATCAATCGTCGCGGAGCAATCGCGATGACGAAAGCGAGGAATGGATGATTGAGGTTGTGGTGACGATTTTGGCCGCGCTGTTTATTGGGTGGGCGCACATGACAAGCAACAAGGAGGATTGTTCGTGTACTTGTGGTCGCGATTGTGACGGTGTTTTTCAATCTGGGAGCAGCGGACGATGAGTCTTCTAAAATCGAGTGAGGAGAAAGTTCTACATTGTCCTATTTGCCTGAAGGTGTTGGAGCATTCGGAGGTCCACGGGGAGGACTGCACCTTAAATGACGACTCTGGTGTATGCGACGCGCCGATAACTAGCATAACTTGCGATGGCTGCGAGTTTACGTTGAGTGTTAATTTTGAGTTTTACGGTATTCATTGAACAGGAGTATGAAGATGAAGATTTCGGTTGATGACGACGGAACCCTAGTCATCGGTGAAGTGTTTAGTGGCGCGTACCTAGAGACCGCCGAAGGGAACCGTATCGGGTTCTGTATGCGGGATGACACCATCGAGTTCAATGTTCTGCCAAAAGAAACAAAGGAAAACGATAAATGGTTCAGGGTGAATATGCAAACCCGTAGAGTGGAGGAAATGGACCCGCTTCCCTCAAAGGCGGTGGAGTTGACCAACGCGATTATCGACGACCTACAACGACACCACATCCAGTTTGGCGAGTGGACCAACACGGATCGGGATATGGTGGCGGAAAAGATCGTGGAGCCGTTTCTCCGCGAGGCCGCGTCCCATCTCGGGAGTCGTGCGCTCGAACTGACTAACGCGATTATCACCAATCTAAACAGAGACCACCACATCAAGTTTGATGGTAGGTTGACTCACACGGGTCGGGACATGGTGTCGGAGGATATTGTGGAGCCGTTTCTTCGTGCTTTGGATGAGCAGAAGAAAACGGATGGCGGAGGATAACATGAGTTGGTTCAGCAGAAAACCCAAGTTGACGTTGAACGAAATTTTCAAGAAGGCGGAAGAGGTTCTCGGTCACCGTGGTCGGATGATGTGCGGCTCTAAGTCGGCGTACTTCAATATGCACCCTGACAATGTGCTGGTCTTCAACGCCGTCGTTTGCATAAAGAAAAGAAAGATCTGGTGCGGAGACTTGGATGTGACCAGAGACGAGCACATGCTCAAGGCCCTGGCTGAAGCGCTGGGACAAAAGGTATACGTGCTGCGGGAATCGGATGGGTGCTTCGGTGGATACGAAGACGAAGAGTCCCCCAAGCTGAGGAAGGCAGTTGCCTCGTTCTAATGGATAAGGAATATGTCGAGAAACTGCTAGATGCCGCCAAGAAGGTCCTTGCTGCGCCGCGAGTAGACGAAAAAAGCCTGTTGGTTGATGCCGAAGCTTTGAGAGAACTGCTGCTCGTGGTTCAGGAGTATAGACGCTAGTTGGAGAAAGAATCGACAATGAGTGATTACGAAGTCTATCAAGGGAGCAAGGTTCACATTAAGGCGTGGACGAAGGGTGTACCGATTGAGTCGTCGGCTCTGGATCAGTTGAAGAATGTGGCGTCCCTGCCGTTCATCCACAAGCACGTAGCCGTCATGCCCGATGTTCACTGGGGAATGGGTGCTACCGTTGGCTCTGTTATTCCGACCAAGGGTGCCATCATCCCGGCGGCTGTAGGAGTTGATATCGGGTGCTTGGACAAGGATACAGAATATCTCACTCTAGGTGGCTGGAAGAAGTTCGACTCGTATGAAGAAGGAGATGAAGTCTTCCAGTTTGATCCCGTATCCGAAACGGCTTCGTTCGTTATGCCTATGGCCTATGTTAAGCGTCCGGTCAAGGAAATGTATCACCTTATGCACACCAAAGGCTTGGATCAAATGGTGTGTGACAGGCACAAGATTTTGTTTTATCGTGGATACGGAAAGAGCTTTGGATCTCGGGAGCGAAGCATCCATATTAGCGAAGATTTTGTTCAACACCACAAAATCCTGAGTAAGGGTATGGCTGGTGGGTTTCTTACTGTTTTTCGTGTTGCAGAAAACTCTGGCGTTAATCTGACTGACGAACAGTTGCGAGTACAGATTATGGTATCGGCGGATGGCTGCATTAGGGCACACGGGTATTGTGAAGTACATCTTCGCAAGAGCCGGAAGATTGACCGAGCTAAGAATCTTTTGGCTTCTGCTAGCATTGATTTTGCTAAGTACGATAATACTGACGGGACAGTTACGTTGAAGTTTGTGCCCCCTTCCAAGGACAAGGCTCTTTCCTTTGTTTATTCTTGTTCTCAGAAGCAACTAAGCATCGTTAGAGACGAAGTGTTTCACTGGGATGGGCATGCAGCACCAGACGGCCAGGAGATTTATTACTCGTCTGTAAAGGAAAATGCGGATGCCGTACAATATACGCTTGCTTCTTGTAAAATTCGGGCAGGTATTTCAGTGGTAAAGTATCCAGATAAGGCATGGAAGAACACTTATCAAGTTTACACCACCAAGAATGTTTTCGTAAATATGGCTCCAGATGCCTCTCATCCTGTGGAAAAGGTTCCATCTGTGGATGGCTTTGCTTACTGTTTTACAGTGCCGTCAGGATTCTTAGTAGTTCGGAGAAGCAACAATATTTTCTTGACAGGTAACTGCGGTATGGTTGCTGTGAGGACTGGACTTTCGTCCCACGATCTTCCGACCAACCTGAAAGCGTGGCGCACGGCTATCGAGAAGGCTGTTCCTCACGGAGCAGTCAAGGGCGCTTCTCACGATCGCGGAGGGTTCTCTCAGAGCGGTCTTCCGAAGGCGAACGAGCGTGTATGGCAAAACAAGCTGGCTCCGGGATACAGCGCTATCCTAGCGAAGCATCCGGCGGTTGGACACAAGGCAAATGTGCATCAGCTTGGTACGCTTGGTGGGGGAAATCACTTCATCGAGATCTGCCTGGATGAGGCGGACCGTGTGTGGCTAATGTTGCATTCGGGCAGCCGTGGTCTTGGTAACAAGATCGGAATGTACTTCACCGCTCTTGCGAAGCAGGAGATGAAGACTCACTTCATCAACTTGCCGGACAAGGATCTTGCATACTTGCCGGAAGGTACCTCGCACTTCAATGACTACATTTTTGCTATGGACTGGGCGCAGGAGTTTGCCCAGATCAACCGTGACTTGATGGTCCTTCAGGTATTCGATGCCTTGAAGCGTGAGGGCGGAGTACCGCAGGCGAAGCTGTTGGCGCACGATGTTGCGGTGAATTCTCATCATAACTATATCACTCGCGAGAAGCACTACGGAGAGAACGTGTGGCTTACTCGTAAGGGAGCCGTGTGCGCCCGCAAGGGTGTCATGGGGATCATTCCCGGTTCGATGGGTGCCAAGTCCTTTATCGTGGAGGGCAAGGGCAACCCCGAGAGCTTCGACTCGTGCAGCCACGGTGCTGGTCGCCTCATGAGCCGTACCGAGGCTAAGAAGACGTTCACGCTAGATGACCACATTGCAGCTACGGCTGGGGTTGAGTGCAAGAAGGATCTTTCGGTGATTGATGAAACTCCTGGGTGTTACAAGTCGATTGATGATGTCATGGCGGCTCAGGCATCTTTGGTTGAAATCAAGCACACTCTCCGTCAGGTGCTTTGTGTAAAGGGGTAGGTATGTTCAGATTAGTGATTCGTCTGCTGCTGTGTTACGCCGTCGCCCTCGTATGCTGGGTGGGTTCGGCTCAGCTTGGTATGGCTTTGCTGGGTCCTCAGAACCCCGCAATTATTCTGGTTGCTGTGGTGGGTCTGTTTGCTGGGGTGGGAGGTGCCTCTCGTCTGTGGCGGGCTGGTTTTTGGGGTATAAAGGAGTAAGACATAAGGTCCCGTGGAGCACTGAAGACACACTCGTCTATCACGATATGTGGGATGAGAGAATCAGGTATGAGTTCGAGAATGACGAAATGAAGTTGCACCGGTTCCAAAAGTGGCAGGAGTTTCGCGAGAGCGATTACTACGACGGAACCCCTCCACCCGATTTCGTTACTAAGACAGAAGACGAAGAGGGATAGGTAAAAGATATGAAATCGTGTACTGATTGCTCGTGTTCCGGCATCTACGTTGACTACGATCCTAGCGTGCAGGGTGGCGGGGTGGTAGTCAATTGTAAGACCTGTAAGGGTCGGGGCTGGTTGAACGACGACGGGACCCCGGTTGAAGAGAAGGTCTATGAATGGTGAGTCGGATTCGTACTTGGCTGAATAGACCCGCAACAGGGGTAGAGTTCGCGCTGGGCTTTGGTATTCTTATGGCGCTCTTCGGTTTTTGTGGAGGTTTCATGTTAGGCGTGATGAAATGTCTTCAATGAAAAAGATTTGGTTCGAGATCGCCAAGATGATGTTCGACTACCGTATCATCGAGACGGATGGTACCCTTGTCTTCAACAACTGGTGCTACGAGACTAAGGAAGCTGCGACTGCTGCTTTGGACAAGTTCCTTACTTGTCTTGAACCGATTCCTCTGACTAGCCTCCGGCATGGTTGCGGAGCGGTTGTCGAATCGGTTTCTGGTCGGTGGGGGAATCGCTTGCTTGATCTTGGTTTTTTGGGGGGACCCCGATTCGGCAATTGAAGCGAGCACCTATGGGAGATTCCTCTTCTTACGAGTTGAGAGGCGCGGAGGTCTGTTTGCGAGACAGAGAAGCCTCTAATGTTCTGGTACGGCCCGAGGTAGAGCCGGAAGGCTGGTTTCGTCATTTGGAATCGGGGCGAAGGCGTCCTGATGGAAACCCGAAAAAGGAGCACATAAACCCATGACCGATTTCACGTACACGTACTACAACACAGAAGAACAGACGACCGAATTGGCAAATCTGGCAAAGGAGTTGATTATCAAAGCACTCGGGGACGAGGGTCTTTTGAATGGTGACCCCGAAAAGATCGCCCAAGAATACGTCATCGTGACGTACAAGAAGGGCAGATTCGGACTCATCTGGGATAAATTCCGTGGCGTCAAAGAGGAGGGTACTTATCTCACCATCCTCAAGGGAGTGCCCGGCAGCAATGTAGACGAGAAGGAAGACGAGGAAGCGGAATGACCAGTCAAACGGATAACGTGGTCGATACACGAAATTTGCGCGGGATAGCAAAATCCACTGCTTCGTATATTTACAATAACAAGACATATCAAGGGAAGGACTGACATTGGTGCGTCAAGCGGTCCTGAAAACCGTAGCGGGTAAAACCGTTGGGGGTCCAACTCCCCCTCCTTCCGCCACAGTCATACACAGGAATAGTGCTCCCGAGGACTGGGAATCCGACTCTTCGTATGTCTACATAGGAAGAGGCTCCAAGTGGGGTAACCGGTGGCTAGCGCCCCCGTTGACCCGGCGCGAAGCGGTCGAGAGGTATGAGAAGGATATTCTGGAGGACGGTAGGGTAGAGGAACTGGAGGAGTTACGAGGCAAGATTCTCGTTTGCTCCTGTTCTCCGCATCAATGCCACGGAGACATACTGGTCAAATGGCTAGAAAAAAGGTAGTCTTCACTAACGGATGCTTTGACATCCTGCATGTAGGTCACGTTCGCTATCTAGAGCGTGCCAAGCTCATGGGCGACACTTTGATCGTCGGCCTCAACACTGACCGCAGTTTCGAGAGGGTCAAGGGGCGCAAGCCCTACATGCCAGAGGACGAGCGCCGCGAGGTGCTGGAAGCCCTGTGGGCTGTTGACGAAGTGGTACTCTTTGACGAAGAGACTCCGCTGGAGCTAATCAAGGAGATCAGGCCGAACATTCTTGTCAAAGGATCTGACCACGATCCAGAGACGGTCGTTGGTCGGGAGTACGCCGGAGAGGTGACGTGTATAGATGTCGGGGCTGACGTTCACACGACCAACATCATTAAAAGAATAAAGGAGTCCTCCGATGCTTAGACTCAGACAGCGATTGTCCGCACGGTGGGCAGCGTTGAAGATAAGTGCAGACAATCTGCTTAGTAATGGCCCGTTCACAATGTTCATATCTTTTGTGTGCGTGATGATTGGCCTAGGTTCCCTGATGTACCTGATCGCGTTGTTTGTAGTCTTCGCCCACGGACGTTAGTCGGGGCACTGCTCAATAGCTCCATACCCACGGGCGGGGGGCATGTCCGCCCGGCGGCAAACGATCAAGATGAATGAACCTGCCAGAGTGTGTGCCGTTCTGCTTGATGCCGATGCCCGTAAATCCCAATTCCGGCGCTAGTTTCAAGATATTGAAGGCTTTTACGCCGCTGGCTCCGATATCCACAGTCAGGTTATCATCCGTTATGATGGTATGTGGTCCGGTTAGGCCGGTGGACGAGACGCTGGCGTTGTGTTCAGGGCATCGGTAGCCGCTGGTAATATGGATTGGGGCGTTGAGTTCAACCCGAAGTTTCTCTAGTTTCCAGATTGCGGCGTCAGAGAAATTCATCTGTTCGCAACCGCATGTGCAGCGTAGTTCGTCTTCATTAAAATGCGGCGTGATTTGTCTTCCGCTCATATCGTCACCTCTTGTTTGTATTCCTAGGATTTTGGCTAGCCATAATAAGAACTTCATGGAAGCTATGGTTTTGGATCTTGGGTATAGTCGATTGACAGGCCCTTCTGCATGCACAGGTCAACGACTTTCTGGAAGAGTTGGTCTGTGCTTTCGTGGGCAGTGCTCTTGTCGATCGCCTGTAGTATACCATCAAGTCCCATGAGCCATAGAGGAGGTCCATCTACAACTACGGCACCGTGCTTCTCGAATCTATGGCTTCGCAATGCCTGGATCGCTGGACTGACATCCGGGAACAGGGGAGACATCATCACGATCCTATTTCCCGGGTCGCCCTTGGGGTCAATCGCGATGGCCAATTTCTGATTCGGGATTAGAGGTTGCACCTGTTTCTGAAGCATGTCATTGTCCGACTTTACCGGAAAGTATTTTTCACTCGGCGGTCCGTCGACTCCGGGAAAAGGATCTTGTCCCATATCGTGAGTATCCCTTTTATTCCTGTGTTTTACGCTGGGTCCGATAGTAGGCCCACCGCTGCCCCACTCTGGATTGTAGTTCTTGGGGAAGATGGTTTCGATGTTCATCAGATCTTCGATAGTCCTAGCGGACTCGGAGACATCTTCAATCACTTCTCGGGGCAAGTCCATCGAGAGGAAACCGGGTTTCTTACCGGTGTAGTCGTAGTCTAGCTTTTCACGGCTCTTGTCGAATCCCTTACCTGTTCGATTCTTGTAGCTGTGCGAACCCGGTCCTAGGGGAACCTCTCCTTCGATAGACTCGGAGGGACCAACACTGGTCTGGTTCTTTTCTTTATTGGTGACCTCTTCTCCCGCTTCCCGCTTCGTGTAGTAGTGAGGATCGGTGTCCAGATTGTGCTCTGCCCTCTTCATCGCTTCCTTCTCATCTCCCTCTTCATGCCTGATACCAAGCTCCAGTTCGTGCTGATCGTAGTTGGAATCCAAATCAGCGTGGAACTTATTCCCAGGGTCTCCGGGAAGATTCACTACCGGCAAGAATCCGCCGGGCTTGGGTACACCCTGAGGTCGAATCATGGGAGCACGTTCCAGTCCCCCGCCTCCGGGGTGACGTTGGAACCCGGGCTCGCTGCCGCTGCGCGTGGGAGAGGGGTGCGGATCGGGCGCAGTTAGAAGCTGGTTGGGCGGCTCATCCCAGGGGAAGAACCCCGGCATCTTGTTTGCCGGTGGATGTGTGACGGGGAACTCGGCAGGCTGTCCGGGTGGCATTTCTTCTCCGCTGGCTATACCGCTTCTCCGTGTCGCATGTGGCTCCGGCGTCACTCCTGTCCAGTTCTCTTCATCTTTCGGCGGACCTTCGGGAGGTGCCATAGGGTTCTCGCTGCCGTCGTATGGGAGTGAGCCACCGAAACCATCTCTGGCTCCTTTCTCTCCGGGTTCAGTATGACGTTGCGACCATTTGGTTCCTGTGTCGAACCATCGTGGTTGAAACTCTATAGATCTTTTGTGCTCGCGCGCAGGCTCAGCCGTGACAAAAGCTAGTCCGGGGTGTTCTGTCGTCGTTCCGCTTTTGTGCGGCCAGTGGTACTCGTTCCACAGAATCCAATCGGCCTGATCGGGATCAGGATGGGTACGGAATCCGTCGGGGCCTTGTGAGCTATCAGTCACTCCCTTTTTTCTCATCTCGTCGTATTTCCCGTCATAGCACTCTTCTCCGGGACGAATGTGGCTGTCGCCGCAGCCCAGTTCGCCTTTGTCTTCGTCGCTCATGTGTTCAACGAATTTCTTGGCTAGCTCGATGATCCTGTTGGGATCTTTCAGCCCTGTCTCGTCCTCGATGTGTCTGGTGAGCTTCAGGAACTTGCCCATCTCGGGACCGGGCTCGAAGCCTCTCTGGATCAGATCGCGCCCCTTGACCGTATCGTCTAGAGATTTCTGGCCTTGGGCAGCTTTTAGGACGTATTCATTTGCTTCCTGCATGAACTTGTCTTGCAAGGCGGTGTCCCGACGCATGGATTTATCCGTGGCGCGTCCCAGTGTGTCAGCTTTGGAAACGGCAACTAGCAATTCGAAGCTCACGTCTGCCGCGTCTAGGATTCGAGCCAGTCTGCGGTAGCCGCCTCCCTTCGCGCGCTCTGGCATGAGTATGGGTCGCAGGTGGTTCGAAACTAGGGAAGCTACTTGATTGGTCAGTTCTTTCGGGGCGCGCATTCGATCCATGAATGCTCTGGCGGGAGCTTCTCCGCCTTCTTCGTGGCCCGAGGACTTCACTTTGCCCTCGCCTAGATCCTGGGTGAACTCGGGTTTGCCGAAGTCGTGGCACAGGGCTCCGAACATGAGAGGCATGTCAAACGCAGGATCGCCTGTACGTTGGCGTGCTGCCTCGTCTAATACCATATTCGTGTGAATGTAGACATCGCCTTCGGGGTGGTGGTCTTTGTCCTGAAGAACTCCTTGCAGAGCCTCGATTTCCGGGAAGTAGCGCAGGAGGTTCGCCTGACGCAGAGTTTCGATGCCCTTGGAGGGTTTCTTGCCCTTCAGGAGCATCTTCGTGAACTCGGTGAAGACTCTTTCCCCAGGAAGCTGCTCAAGGGGCTGTGCTGCCACAAGAGCTAGGGTCTGTGGCTCCACCTCAAAATCGAAGCGAGCTGCGAACTGAGCCGCTCTGAGGGCTCTGAGCGGGTCGTCAGAAAAGGTTTGGGGATCGGCGGCGCGCAGGATACCCGCTTTCAGGTCCGCCACGCCCCCAAGGGGGTCGATGATTTCTCCCGTCATTACATCCTTCGACAATGCGTTGATAGTTAAATCCCGGCGACGAGCGGCCTCCTCGACGGTCATGGTGGGATCTGGAGTTACATCGAAGCCTTTATGCCCCTCACCGGTTTTCTTCTCTCGGCGAGGCAGAGCTACGTCCCACCCCAATTCCTGTAGCGTTAGGACTCCGAAATGCTGTCCCACTTCCTTCACGTTTCCGAATCGTTTTAGGATCTCGTTGACCTTCTCACCCGGCAAACCGAAGATCTCGAAATCTACATCTTTGCTATCAAGTCCCAGAATCTCATCGCGAACGATTCCACCTACCAGATAGGCTTTTCCGCCCTCGGCTTCGATGGCTCGCGCGAATGCTTGGATCATGGGGTCTTGTACGGGCTTATCCACGTTGTAATTCCTTCCTAGTCTTCTCTTTATGCTTTTTCACTGTAAGAGGCTGCAAATTGGTATAGTGGCAGGCCGTCAGAAATTGTTCTCTATCAGTTAGATCAAAGGAGAACAAAGGCTGTATGTGGTCCAGTTCCCAATAGTTTCCATGATTTCCCCAAGACATCTCGCGGGCGAATTTAGACTCTATGTACACAATCAATTCGGAAACAGCGCAACCAAGATCCGTTACAGCAGACCCGGTTTTTCCTGTCTTTTTATGAATCGCTTTTCTTAGACGACCCCGTAAAAGCACTCTGAGGCGGTAATTCAAATCCTCCTTATACCTTTCAACCCTAGAAACATTAAGTTCTTCGCGATTGTTTTCGGTCCATTTTTTTCTGCTCGCCTTACATTTTTCTGGATTTGCTTCGCTCCACTTTTTTCTGTATCCTTTGAGTTTCTTGGGGTTGTCTTTGATCCATCTTTCCCTATATTCCCTGTATTTCTCGGGATTGTCCTTGACCCACTTTTTCGTTTTCTCGTGAGTTTTTTCACGATTGTCTGCTGACCACTTTTTGGCTCTAGCCTTACTTTTCTCTGGATTATCTTTGGCCCATTTCATGGATTTGCTTCGCACTTTAGTTGCGTAATTAGGGTCTTCTTTATATCTTTTTCGGCGGGCTGCATTTAGGCATTCACGACATTTACTTTGTTTCCCATGTGTTCGATCGTAACGCTTAGCAAAAGCGGATATAGGTCTTATAGGATCAAGATCCTTTTCGGCACAGCCTTTACAGCGTTTCGTTCTTTCTGTCATGCCCTGGGCCTTTTCAAAAACACAGCCCTGATAAATTCGCTATCAATGTGTTTGGTGACATCTGCGTCCGAGCCTAGCTGGACCGTGGACACAGTTGACCCAACCAGACCGGTTGGAAGCGCTGTGGATATATCTTCTGCTATAATTGTACCATCGAACGTGATTCTCATCAATGGCTGCGTACTGCTCCATTCTACCACTACTTCGGAGATAGCACCACTGACCCACGTTGGAATTGTGGCAGAAGTTACTGATACCGTAGAGGTGCCGTCAGCGATCAGGAATGTCAGTTCCCCTGTAGATTCAACCTTCAGAGCTGCTCCGTTCAACAATGTAGTTGGCGTTCGACTGTCGAAGATATATTTAATTTCGGTTGGAGCATCTTGGAAACCAATAGCCATGCTGATGACCACCGCACCCTCTTCCAACTCAAACGGAACATCTGGTGCGAAGCTGAGGTTATCCTTGACCCTAGATTCACCGGACAGAACTTGACTGGTTGCGAATGGAGTTTGGGTCATACTGGGCAACGCTGTAATGAGAGTAACGAAATCTCCCTGCTCCACGGAACTGAGTTGTAGTCTCCAAGTGATCTTCTCGGTAGTGGGCGGATAGTCAGATAGCTTAGCTGATATGCTGAATGGCCTCACGGGGCGGGCGTTGAACATATCGTCTACACTCAATGTTTGCGACATCGAGGTAAGTTCCCGATCCGCGAAGTCGTAATAGGTGAAGATCAACTTGGCCTCGGTAATGTCGGTTGTTTCGGTATCCTTAGTCATACCAGCGAGGATGGATAAGGAGATAGGTTTGGTAATGTCAAAAGCAACCGGAGTTGGTATGCCGATGCTGGCGGTGTTGAACGGAGAAATAGATGTCGGTACCGCACCGTTTAGCTGCAAAGTCCATGCTTTGGCGTCAAAACCTGTAGTTTGTAGCGTCGGTAGTCTGGTCGAGATGACAGATATACCCGGCGAGTCAATGAGGTCGTAACTCTCGGGATAGCCTACGGCAGTCTGCTGTAGATACTGGTTGTTGGACAGAAGCTCTGTAGCTGCCTGCTCCACAAACGTAGACGTGCCGAGTTCCCACGGTGGCGTGTCGATGGGCTGGAGCACAAGAATGCCGGTCTTCGGCATCAGCCTGTCTCCGCCGCCCAGGTATGTTAGACTCCCCGGCAACCTTTCATCGGATTGAACCTCAGCTAGCTGCTCGAATTGGAGATCTGCATACACGGTATTCACCACTGTGGCGTCGGGAATGACAGTGTTAGCGTCTCCCAGTTCTGGGATGTGGTGCGGAGACTGATTGATGCCTTGTCCGTCCCTCTGAGCTTCCTTGTCGGTGTGCCAGGAACGGTTCTCTGTGCCGCCAATTACCGAGGTAGATGGGTGGTCACTGAATGTTCCCTCGTCCGGCAGAACAGTAGTAGTAACCTCGGTAAAATTCAGAGGAGACAGCTCAACGTAGGCTCTAGCCTCTAGATTAACGTTTACCGCAGGGTTGATGAAGAAGATGGCGAAGTAGCCATCTGCGTTTGCATACGTCTTGTCGAAGTCTACCTCTTCGAGAGCGATCTCTTGGAGACCTGTCTCGGGTCGAGTGAAGACGTTAAATAGTTGAATGGTGCCAGACAGTACGTCCTGGGGGTGATACAAACTATCACAATCATCGGTAACGTACAACTGTACCTTGACAACGTTGCTGTCCACGTTGTAGTGCGCCGCAATCGTAATTTCTCGTGTCATAATATGTCACTACCAAAAGGGGCGGACGGAAACCGCCCGCCCTCGTAGGTTCCAACCGCGTTCTCCCGCTTACGGAGCCACAGTCTCAGTAGCGAAGAGGTCGATGACGGTCTGACTGACACCGAGATCGAAAGCGTAGTCTAAGGCAACAGCCACGCCGATGATAACAGCCGTGACGATCTTGTTGTTCTTGATTGTGTCGATGGCTTTTGTAACAAATGCAGGCATTGTGTTTCTCCTATGTTGATGAAAAGTGCTCATATCAGAGATAATCAGTTCTCCAGAATCTCAATAGGCCATTTTCTGGATAATTCTGGGGTTTTGATGGCGTGCAGGGCTTTGAGCATCTTGATGGCCCTGGAGCCTACTAGGGTGAATGTGTAGGTTGTCGGGCTGTGTTGACCAGCACCATTTATGTTTGCTCTATGCTCCGGCACCAGATTGTCGGCTATTTTCTTTATCCATTCGCAGGTCGTTCGGGTGCCTGCCACCTTCCACACAGAATAGCCCTTTACTGTGTGTGTAAGGCACCCATCTGCGTCGTATAACCCCTTGAGATAGGCTAGATTTAAGGGATCCTTCAGAAGAGGCGGAGCCAAAGTATGGCTCTTGTTTGGCACAACATTGAATTGTTGCAGATCCCTAATCCACTGTTTGGAATTTATTGCAACAGAGTACATTTGTCCTCCCTGTGAGGCTTTGTACTTGCGTACTTTGCCTGCGAATTCTGTTGCTTTTTTGAAACCCTCTATTAGCTCTGCATCCTTTAAGGATAGGCGTACAACACTATTTATGATATTTCCGTCGCCAGCCAACAATCCTGCCCAATAGGAATTAGTGATATTTGGCTCTCTGAAGAAGTCATCATTGACCTTGTATCTGCGGCCTTGGTTGTTTTCTCTATCTGGACTCTTCGCAATCAGATCTTTGACCCAATCGTAAATCGTTGCTCTGCTTGTTTTTATTTGCTTGGAAACACTATCTAACGAGTTTCCCTCTTCATACAGTTTTCTAGCTTTTGCGCACAATATTTCTCGTTCAGGTGTGTGCTTGGTTAACTTCTTGCGATTATCAGGTTCGGGCAAATCTCTAGTCCAGCGCCAAATAGTTTGCCTGAGAGTATTTGTACGCTCGATAATCTCTTTGACGGGAACGCCTTCTGACCACAGTTTTCTAACTTCATCTTTTCTACTGCTCATGTGATTCTCCTTATAGATACTTTAGTCTATATGGAGATATAATACATGAAAAGAGTTGAGATTTAGTAATAGGCAACTAATCTCGTAACTCCTTGATTTTACTCTATAATATCCCGATGTTGGATAAAGTTTGGATGATGTCTCCGCTCTGGAAACTCTGCAACGGGAAAGTGAACCTGTGCAGAGCCCTGAATCCCATAGGCTTTCCTGCGAAGACGCCGACCGGGCTGTTAGCTCGGATGAAGGCGATTTTGGCGGGAGAGACGTTGGAATCCATGAAATCCTTGAACCTGTTGATCGCCTCAGCCAGCATGGGTGCGTGGTCGTAATCTAGGGTGACCGTTTGACCTGAGAAGGCAAATCCGAGATCTACTTCCATGAGATACTGGGCGTTCAGGCCATACCATGCGGCCCCCAGCAGGACGAATGCGTTGAATTGTGATCCGGCTATGAAGCTCAGTTGCCATCCGGTAAACGGATGAATGGTGTTGATGATTTCTAGACCACGATCGAGATACTCAATTAGATCCGAATCTTCATATGCTTGTACACGACCACGCTGCTTTTGGAACTTGTCGATGAGCTGTCGTAGCTGAACGGTCATGTTCAGGATTTGTCCGGTTACCGATCGAACTAGCTGGAATTGGGTATCTAGAGCAGCTTCGGAGTTTTGTCGCATCTGCCAGAGTGCGATATATGCTTGATTGTTTTCCAGAATTCCCGCAGCGATGTCATAGTAGTAGAGAAAACTATCTCCATTGGCAACTTCGGTTATCTGACCGTCTGTTAGGGTTACGATGTCTCCGCTGCCTTCGGGTGCGATAGGTAGGCATGTGTTGTTCTGTGTACTTCCCAGGACCATTTGTAGGCTCAGAGAGCCGAAGTTTTCTAGGTCAATGCGTTCTGTGCATCGAATCATCAAACGCATCTCTTGACCCGACAGAACGATGAAGCACTGGCTTCTGTCTTCCGTTGCGGTAACCGCAATATCCACTACATCAAATTCATTGGAAATTTCGGCTTGCTCGTTCGTATTAGTGATGATGACTGCGTGGAATTCGTACCGCTGGTTAGGATTCGACAGCGCAGCGTCATTGGGAACCGACCAAGGGGCACTATACTCCCCGGGTCCCCCGTCCTGTTGCATCACCCCGCTCTGTATAGCGACTCCGTTGATGTCCAGAATCTCATAGGACGGGTAAATAAGGGGGTCTTTCGGGATGAGTGGGGTAGCTTTTGATCCATCCGTGAAGAAACCAACCCGGAACTTCTGCGTAGTACCGCGAGTAAGGATTCGGGTATTGCTCTCTTCAGTGGTCAGAAAGGCCATTAGAGTTCCTTAGGTACATATTTGGAAGCGGAGTAGGTGGACTTGGGAATGAACACGACTCCGATGTCGTTCTCCAGAGAGAATACTCTATGTTTCAATTCCTCTTGTTTCCCAATAGCAGTTTGAACATCGGTTGTCATGTTGTTCAAAAGGCGATCCGAGAATCCGCGAAAGACTCCCCCAGTGTAGTCAACATCGTAGGGAAAGTCTTCTGCTTTTAGATTCAGGGTGACCGTATCTCCCCAGGCTTGTGCGTTACCGTACTTACCAGCAAGAAAAGTTAGGTCCGTTGTTTGTGCAGCGCCCCGCATCTCAAAATATGGAAGCATGCTGTAGGTGAAGAACTTCTTGATGACCTCTACGGCGTGTTCTATTGACCCAATCGGATAGGTTTTCAGCTCGCACGGAGCCTCTTTGTGGTGAGTAATTGCGAATCCGAGATCTTGTTCCCCGAATTCGTTTAGTTCATACACGACAGAGACCCAAAGATCCACAGGCATGTTCACTAGATTTTGTAGATCTTGCAGATGAATATAGAAAACCGAATGCAGGGCGTAATCCATGTCTACGCCCTGCTCCGATTCGTATTTCACCCCTATTGGCTTTCTTGCTTCGGAAAGCAAGGCATGAGCCAGGGTGACACCGATCCGCTGTACGATCTGCGCGGCTTCCATAGCTACCTCTAGTAGCTTACTGACCGATAATGAGGTCTGCGAGGAAGTCCGGGTGAACGATGTATGCCGATGCAGTGGCAGTCACCAGACCGTTGGTTGTACCAACTACCTGAATAACGCCAAACTGGACTGTACCGTACCGCACCAGCGTCCGACACGACGCAGCCTCAGGGGCCAAGTCAATCATGGTCTGCTCGAAGGTTCCGTCAATATCGCCTACGGTAGCTCCTCGAAGTACATCGTCTGCGGACGAGAATCCCAATTCCGTGTTATCGTTCGTTATCTGAATACCTGATTGATCTGCGTTGGCCCCGGCTCCACCTTGGAGACCTCGCTTGCGCGAGTGCAGCTCAAGAGCACCACCAATAATGACGCACACATCATCGTTTACCGGAATGCCGTCGAACTCGGGTGCGCCCGGGTTTGCAAGCTGGGCAGCCGCTACAGCGGCGTTGATTTGCTTGCGCACATCGTCAATCAACCAAGTATCCTTCGCCTCGAATACCACAGCAATTTCGGTTTCACCTGTTGCACCTAGTTTGAAGTTCAAGGCTGTTGCGCTGGTTAGGTCAAAGTCAGTGCCGCTTCCTTGGCCTGCCGTGTTACCAACCGCCCGTCCTTCGGAATCTGCCACGAGCACTTCGGGAATATTGGCGTCATAATCGTGAAGCACGTTCTCACCTGTTCCACCACCACCGATTCGGTCATACGTGAAGTAATCACGCACGTCGATGTCAACAGTAGCTCCAGCAGGCGCTCGGGCGTCGATCTCGCGAATGCGAACACCGGTACCCAATTCCTGCAACTTGGCTTCACGACCAGAAAGGGTATTTTGGTCCTTGGCTGCTCCGCTGGTCTGTCTGGAGTAGTTGACGCCAGCAACTTGGTCGATCAGGTCAAACGGCTCCTTGATAACCTGACGGACATTGACAGTCTGTAGGTTGTAGGTCGGAGGCGTTACAAACTCCCCCAATCCGGTGTAGCCAGCGATCAGAGTGTTCCAGCGTGCGGCGCTAATGAGTTTAGCTACCACCGTGGTGCTGTCCCGACCCACGGTACCGGGGGTTTCGGCGTTGCCTCCATCGGTTCGGCGTCGAAGAATGTTAACACCAGTGGTTTCAGCGAGAGCGATATCACCGTCCTCAATGTTCTTGATGATTTTCGGCAGTCGAGATTTGCCGTTTGCGTAGCCTTCGTAGATCTCCTCGTAAGTAAGATCTGTCTTGGCATTCAGTGTTAGAGTACCCATTTGTTCTCCTAGAACGCTTCTGGACCATCGCCAGCAGCGTCGTTCTTAGGTTAAACTTCAGCGAAAACAGCATCCACAGAGGCACACACGGCCTCACCATAAAAGATAACCTACGTGGTTCCTACAGGCACATTCACGTAAGGCTCAAAAGTCTGTATGAGTCTTAGGGTTGTATCGTGGCTAGTGAGGATATTCAGCGGTCTGTTGGGGCTGGCATCTACCACTTTCCAAAGCTCATGATCCCGGCAGCGGAAGAGGAAATCTTCTACGCCGATTCTGGGCATTGTACTGTCAAAGTAGGCAGAAATGGTCTGCCAGGAGTCGTAAATTCCGAATTCCGCCAGAGTGATGCTCTCGCGGTCGCGAGGAATGTCCACCGGGACCACCAGATCATCAATCAGCTTGGCTCGCAGGAAGAGCTGTGAGAAGATTGGATTGGCGTCCGAGAGGGTATCTCGGTGGAAATCGAAGCGGAAAACTAGGAATTGCTGGCTGACTCGCTCATTCAGGGATTCGTAGGTCACAGGCACGAACTCGTTCTCGTCCCGGGTTCGGATGGAGGCTGTCAGGCTGTTGAATTGTGTCAGACTGGTCGTTCGAACCACCAAGTTCCAGAAATCCACGGTCCCGGTGTTCTGCCGAACATTCACATCCACCTCGAAGAAGCCGTCTAGAGCATTATCATCCAGCCCCATGAGCACGGGACGAGCCTGTAGCTCGAATAGAGGTCGGACATTTACGGCCCGCAGGCCGGGGTGGGTATAGTCGATCGTGAAATCCACAGTTCCGAATTTGGTGTATCCGCCCACGATGCCTGTTCCGTAGCAAATCTGGCATCCCGCATCTGGTGAGGATTCCACCAAAAAACAAGAACACCGGCGTCCGGTGAGCTTTCGCTGGAAAAACAGAGTCTCTACGCGATCCACGGAGAGCGCATCTCGTGCTCTGGATTGGATTCTGGGAACTAGATCCAACAGTGCAACTTCGTGCGGATAGTCCTCTTTGTGTTGCATTTTGTCGAAGACATGATCTGCGCGATTTCGCTGGGTGGTGCCTAGACCTCTGACATTATTGGCCTTTCTAAGCATCATACACCTCTCCCCCTAAAAGATAATGCGCTTATCTTCCATGTAGGAGCCCCTATGCCCAATTACCCCCGTTTCTTTCGTGCGGATGACGAAATTGAGCCCGCCGAGCAGGGTACCCCCTCTCCGAATGAGTGGTTTGGGCCAGAAAAGACCAAATTCCGTAGCAGTCCGACATTTTCCGAGGATGAGGAAGAGATGAACCCCTACGACGGCTGGAGAGAGTTCCAGAACGGTCATCCTCGCGATCCCATGAAAAATGAACTGTTACCCGCCCAAAGTCAGGATAATTCACTAAAGTTCAAAGATGAGCAGAGCGACCCACGTCGCCTGATCTTCGTATTGGAACATGCCGCCGAAGTCTTTGAGTCTGAGGGCCACACGGACTTAGCGGCAGAATGTGAGTATTTGTGCGAATTAGCCATATCGGAAGATTGATGCGCAATACAATTGCGGTAATAGTGACCGCTGTAGCCCTTGTCTTTGGCTGTGTTTCGTACAATGGTGGTACTCTCCGAAGTCTGAGTGACCGCAATCTGGGTTCTTCGGAGATCACCTTGGAGATGTGCCGCGATTTTGCTTTAGCTTCCCAGGCCGCTATTAACGGAGAGGATGATGCGTTTTTCCTCCTCGGCAAGGCGTCCGAGTTGCGGGGTCTGTCGGTGGGTCTGAGTAAGCACAGTATTCAGTGTTTCTCCGCAGTTGAGAGACTGCAACGCGAGGGAAACCCCATGTCGGAGTTTAATCACGGTGCTATGCTTACAATCTTCAAGCGATCTTGGTCTAACGTCGAGGTTCTCGCTGGAGATGAAGAGTAAACGAAAGGGTAGAAGGCCCTCGGAGGAGAACGATGCCTATTGATTTCAATAGTGTAAAGGATGCTGCGCTAGATGCTCTTGAAGACGCTAACGCAAAGGAAGAGCTTCTTGGTGTATTGAACGAGCACAAAGATGTTTTTGTGGACGAGGCCAAAGGTTACCTAAAGGCCGTCGTATCCACGTTCACGGGTGACAAGTACGATCCCACGAAGTACGCTGAGTTTATCGACGCTCTTAGCGACGAGCAACTTGTTGTCGAAGCTGCCGCTACCGCAGACGAAATTGACGGTTTGGTGGCTAGCTACAACGCCAAGAAAAAGTTCATTGAGGACCTCAAAACCACGATTTCCTTCGTTGCCCGCAAGGCTATCGTCGCTGGCCTGACTGCTTACGTCGGCCCCGCCGCTGGTCCTATCGCGGGGTTCCTGGGCCTCTAAGTATCCCACCTCATAGGTGTGCTTATCTTTACAGGTAGAGGCACTTATGCGGATAATCGCCCTAGATCCCGGAAAGAAAAACTTTGCGGCAGCGGTCATGGAAGATCGCAGGGTCATAGAGACGCGATACCTGCGCCCCATGAAGAGCCTCCTGTGGGACGATTTCGCTGATGAGGTGGAACTGTTCCGCGACAACTACTTTGAATTCCTCACAGAAATCAAGCCAGACTGCGTGTTAGCCGAACGGTACATGGCCCGGCCCGGAGTTCAGCAAGGAGCTGTGGGAGAATACATCAACATTATGCTGGGTGTTCTTTCTATTGTGAATGCCAGTAAAGGTATCCCCACCCATCTGGTCACCAGTGCTCAGTGGAAGAACGCTCTGACCGCAAGATACGGCGACATGGGCAGCAAGGGAACTAGGAAGTGGTTTCCCCACCTGAGCGTCCACGAGGGAGACGCCCTCGGCATCGCTGTTTATGCGATGGAGCAAGAATTTCCTGAAGAAAAGGGAAAATTGCTGAATTACGTAAAACGTTTACGTCGATACCCCCATGTAGGAAAAACTCCAGACGACAAGGCTAAAGGCTAGGTATGCCCCGAAGATCTGTGATTTCTGAACTCCGTAAAATACTGAATAGCCTCCCCAAATTGAACGAGGAGGCCCTGGAGATGGCTCTGGAGCGGCTGGAGACCCTGGGTGTAGAGTTGCCAGAAGGCCCTGTTCGCAGGCCCGGTATAACCTGTCCCGTTACGCAACTTTCCATCGTAACTGCCTGTAATTTATCGCGTTGTCCGTACCACATCGACAACGAATGGCACAGAAATTGTCTCATGGATTACATGGCTGCCCAGGACGGGGAGTCTCTGGCTGTTGAGGAGATCGCTTTTCTGTATCAAGAAACCCCTTCAAAGGTCCAGAAAATCATAGAAACCGGGATGGTCGCACTGAGAAAAAACTCAATGGAATCAATGGGTTTCGAGGGAGATTTTCGCAGGGAACAACCTCCTGATGTGAAAGCGAACCTAGGTGAAGATGACGAGTTTGTAGTCACCCATTTAACCCTGTCTCCGGGGTTCATGAGAAAAACCAACGAAGTCCTTGAAGCCGCTGTAGAATCTGGGCTGGTTTACCGACATCCCGCAATTCGGCTACTTGGGATACTTGATTCAATTATTGATGAACTATAGTTGAAAAAGCAGCTTATTATCTACATGTAGGAGTTTTTACACTTCGAGTGGGGAGAATAACATGGCTTTCAATCCTGAAACGAGAGCGGATCGCGAGCAGCGAATGCTCGGGCGCTTGAGAGAGAAGATGTCCAGCAAGGTTGGCCATCGTGCTGATCTCTACTTGGGTGACTTTCGCTCTATCAATCAGATCACGGCTCAACTGCTCATCGGTTTCGATGACAGGTTTGGCGTACCTTCTGGGAATGACATTTCGGAGTTCATGGTAAAGAGCTTCGAAGGCAAGGTGGTTCCCCAGATGGCAACGGCTAAAGTTCACGGCGATATCGAGGCTATCTCGGTTGTCGCGGAGATCTACCGCCCGACACGCCGCATGGACGATGCCGAAAACATGACCTGCATCGCTAGCACCCTCTACGTCGATTCTGATATGGGAGAGACTTGGGAGGTGATGGGTGACGAGACCAGCAAGTTCCTTGCTAGGGTCATGAAAGACGACATCGGTGCGATTTTGAACGAACGACGCAAGAGGATGACTTCCCAGTTCACTGGTAAGGTATGTCTCGCCAATGCTCTTTCAGCGGGTATCAATCAGGTCGAGGACGGTGCCTTGGTACGCTTCTACTGGAACGGAAAAGTTCTACAAGGCGAAGTCACTCAGGTTCAAGAGAACGGTATCAAGATCAACGCTGAGGACGGAGGCTCCTTTACGGTGCCGCGAGAGTCTGTGACTGAGGTTCTCCGATGGGGAGACAAGACCGAGGGCAACCTCAAGGAGAAACTGGCCCAGTATTTCTCTGAGGCTTATGGCATCAAGGATTACGGTCAGCAGATCGCGAGGGATCTGAACGGAAAATTTCGATAAGCGCCGCCCGGGGAGGAACAATCATGCCCCAGCGTGCGTTACCGAAGCCGCCTAGGATCCCCAAGATTCCTACGATTGAAGAGCCGTCTCAACTCTCTCCCCCGGACGAAGTGACGCCTGTTGATCGTATTGATCGTGGTGACCAGAAGATAGGCGACCGCAAGAAGAAGGACGATTCTCTTCGCGGACAGCCCGGCGGTCCCTTCATCTCCCCCTATATGCACAATTTGCGACGAGACCCCTCTCGACAGCGGCGCGAGGATACGGAGCAGTTTGAGCAGCTTCGGGATCTGCGAGAGCAGAGGCGCGAAATAAACGAGAAGATTCGAGAGATCCGTAATCAGGATACCCGAATCAACCCGTACAACGTTAACAAAGATTCCGATGAAACCGCTGATGAGATGATCTCGGATTTGCGAAACATGGGGCAGTCCCGCTGGAGTGGAAACCTTA
>SDBU01000714.1_pt1 | contig 47319 bp, 80 predicted proteins | sample 2277071 | NCBI WGS metagenome assembly SDBU01 (sample SAMN10397929, study PRJNA504765) | marine sediment metagenome | isolation source: marine sediment core GS08_GC12, 126 cmbsf | place: Arctic Ocean: Gakkel Ridge, Loki's castle | collected 2008
GTCATTACATTAGTTGCCGGAGACATTGTTAATCTGCAGATAAGGAATATAGATGGTACACAAGACGTTGATATCTTCAACGCAGGCATGAGATTAGAGCGGTTAGGAGATACATTTACATGATTAAAAAAACATATCAAATAATGGCAGGAATATTGGGATTGATTTTAGTAATCACTCTTTCAAGTGGAGCAACTATTTACCTTAAAGAAACAGACAAATATACAAATTGTCGGGCAGAATGGTTAGAACAAGAGAATGGACAAAGTCTTTGTCCCAAAACCAATGAAACAGAATGGTGTTACAGGATAGAATATAGAGGAGCAGGATGGCATAGGTGTTGGATTGGAGAGCCAGTAGAACCTATAGAACCAGAGATAATTCAAACACCAATGATAGAAAATAGAAAAAGCAATAGTGGAGACATACATTGTACTTATGAAGGTTGCGTTTAACTACTATTTAAATAAGATAAGTATATTAATATACAATTGGTAGATTAGTAATTAATTTACCCGACGACAGTGTTTACTTAAAAATGCCTATAAAGTTTGATGGCCAAAGCGGTTCATTTTCAGCGTGTGTAGCACATTTTACCTCAAAAGGTAAATCGAAAGAAGTTGCACAAGGCATTTGTGGAAAAATGCAATCACAACAAGAAAAAGAAAATAAGTTTTGTGCCTTTGGCAAATTAGAATTAAAGGAAGCTAAAGAAGACTTTCATGTTTCTGGTTTCGTAGCTACTTCTCATCCAGATAGGGCAGCAGAAGGGGAGTTTGATGGAGATATAATCCCTAAAAGCACTCTTCAGACAATAGCCACAGATATTAACAACAAATACAAACCTCAAGCTGGAGCAGTTTCAGAAAGACATGACCATCTAAGGGTAGACCCAGAGTCTCCAATAGCAGGTGTAGCGGTAGGTCCAGCAACTCTTCAACAGTTAGATGATGGCGAATGGGGGGTTCATGTAGACACTATTCTTTCTAAATCAAATCCACGATATGATGAAATTAAAGATAATATAGAGCAAGGTATTTATCCAGGATTCTCAATAGAGTATATTACCAATGATTTCGTTCCTACAGAGAAAGAAGGGAAAAAATATAGATTGCTTACAAGTATAGAAACAGAAGGATTCGGTTATGCCAATAGAAGAGCAATAGCAAATCCACATGCAGAATACACAGATTTTGGATTCAAAGAAATAAAAAGTCCAGAAGTCAAAGATAAAGACATAAAGACATTACATTCTATTCAAGAAGATAAAAAGAAAGCTGAAGAAGCTAAAAAGAAGAAAAAAAATAATAAAGGTGATGATAAAATGTCAGAAAAGAAAAAAGAACTTGAAACTCAAGCAAAAGAAATATTAAAGGACATGGAAGGTAAGGAAGCCAAAGAGATAGAAGAAAAGATGAAAGAAGCGTTCATTCCAGAAACTGTCTATAAGGAATTACTTCCAAAAGTAGAACCAAAAGCTGACCCTGCAACTCCTCCTGCTGGAGCAGAAGCAAAAGAACTTACTGTTTCAGAAGAAGACATGGTTCTATTGAATAAATTCAAGGAATCAAAGGAAAAAGAAGCTAAAGTCAAAGAAATAACAGAATCCAAAGAATTCAAGGAAATGTTAGTTAAAGAAATGAAGGAAGTAAAAGCAAAGAAAGCTCCTTTATTTAACAACACAGAAGGCAAACCTGAGTTCAAAGAATTAGATGATTACTCAACCTCTTTAGCTAAATACAAAGAAGTTGATAAATTAGACAAATTCGATGACTTTGGTAAAATAAAAGAACTTCATAAATTGACTATATCTGAACAATTTAAAGAAGCTGCAAGATTTACAGATTCTTTAATGTCAAAAGGATTAGATGTATGGGCAAATCATAGGAAAATGACGCATTATGGTGCTCCAGCAGACTTAGTCCCATACCCAAAGAGGAATCAGGGAGAACAAAGTGCCTTTAAGGAAATCAATGGTCGAGTTGAGGCTAAAGAACTTCACAGACTACAAAACATACAGATGAAAGCAGGTGAAGGTCTTCAGACAGACACTAACTTAGCAGACTCAAGTTGGACATATGGTTCTTACTTTTTGGCACCAGTTGAGCTAAACGATATATTCCAGCCTGTTTTGATTAATCAGTTAAATGACCAGACAACTACTTACGGCAGACTTCAAAAAGAAGACTGGAGTGGTAGAAGTCAGATTCAGTTCAGGGCAAGGACAGGTCGGAACTCAACTGTTGGCGGATACAATGAAGGAGAAAATCTTACTTATGGTTCAAGCTTTACTGGAACTGTAGGAAGGAAGAAATTCCAACAGCCATTCGCTTACTATAGAGTCTTAGTCGCAATAACTGGACAAGAACAAAGGCTTGCACAAGCTCCAGGAGGTATGGGAGATGTATGGGCTGACGAAATCAAATGGTCAGGAGTAGACTTGCTTTCCCTTGAAGGAACAGCAGGTACTGCAAGCACTGGACTTAATAGAGCAATCATAGGAACAGGAGATGGAACAAGTGAAAATATCTCTCTTGGATTCGAAGGACTAATCTTAGGAACCACAGGAACCCTATACGGAAAAGCTCTTTCAGCCGAAGCAACTCTTAGGGCAACTCAAGAAAATGTGGGGGGAGTCAGAGTTACACTTGACCAGCTTAGAAAGATGATAAGGGAAGCCAGTATAGGAAGCGGAAGCGGTGCTTCACAGGTCCATTCCAACTCCAATGCGAATGATTTGGTATTTTTCTCAAATCACTTGCAAGTAGACTTCGTAAAAGGATTGATTCAGGACATGCAAAGGCTTGTTCCAACAAGTGCAAGAGTCGGCTTTGAAGGTCAGGTAGAGTTTGATGGCGTACCTTTTGTCGCAGACAGGCAAATCAACACAGACGACATCTTCTTGATTAACACAGCTAACACGAAGATAGCAGTAAACTTGCCTCCAACACTTGAGCCACTTCCAGTAACAGCAGATGCACAGGCAGCTCACATAAAGACTTACTGGAATTTGTACTCAGATGCACCAGGCAACAATTACTGGGCAAGGAACTTCGCCACTTCTTAAGTGGCTTAGTTATTTTTTAAAAACACAAGGTGATAATATGACAGAAGCAACCATTACAACTAAAGTATATGAGTATAAACATGACCCAGGGATGGAAGTAGTAGTTCTTACTGCAAACAATGACGAAACGTATAGGAGTGTTAAATTTAAGACTGTTTTAGCAGCGATAGCGACAGTTAATGCAGATATAAGTACACAAGCAACAGATATGGCTGTTACAATCAGTGGTCAAGTTGTAACATTGCGTAATGCCGATTTAAGCTCTACCGCAGTAACTTTGGTTTTATTCGGAATCAAGTAAAAATGAACGCAACAGAAGATTTTACTATAGCTGTAAATAAGGATGGATTTAGGGTCCCTTATAGGGTTGGAGTCACATACAAAAACTTAACGTTCATCCATGTGAGAAAAGGAAATGAGATTCCAACTAAATTCTTAAAGAATATAATAGAGCATAATATTGAACTTGTTGATGTCAAATACAAATTCAGAAAACCAATAAACCTTCCAAATGGTATGGATATATCCCAACCTGAAATATCTAAAACGATGAAGATTAATAGAAGAAAATACTCTCAAGAATCATTAACCAAACTCTATAACGAAAAAGGTTTCTCTGCTTTAAAAGAAATAGGAAAAGAGTTTGGTGTTACTGACCGTTCATATAGAAGATTAATAAATGAAATATTAACAGCACAAGAAACAAAGCAGAGGACAGGATAATGGGTGATTATTTTAATGAAGCACCAGGAGATAATATAGAATTTACTGCAGTTGCTATAGGGGATTACACAATTTACCAAGCCCACAATGACAATACATCAGCAAATGACACAGAATTTACAAAATATCCAGACAACTCAATTACAGCAAGGAAATTTGAGATTAGAACAAATCAAAATGCAAATTTAATCTCATTGAATCATATAGAATTTACAAATCCAGCAAAAATAACAAAAAACAAAGCATATATAGAGTCAAGAAATGTACCAGTTATCACCAAAATGGTTATAAGAACTACAGTAGCAAATACCGAAGTAAAAATAAGGTGGTTTTAAATGGCAGCACCAAATTTACCAAAAATAATCGGAGTTAAGGTTGCAGCAGCTAACATAGGAGAGTACGTAATATTGAGAAATCTTGATAGTGGCAGGCAATTAATAGCTAAAATATCAGGGACAGATAGAAATGTTGTATTTAATATAGCTCCAGATGTAGAATGGAATAATGAAGACAGGGTTCAAGCAGAAATAAGCGGAAGTGTTTCTGGGTTCGTATCAGGAAAAATACAATCTGGAGGGGCTAATCTTAAGATAGCAGCTTCAGCAGACACAAGTACAGCAGGGGTATCTTTATGAAACAAGGACAATTTAAATCAATTTTACTTTTAGTCTTCTCATTAATAATAATGTCATTTTTAATTGGTGCAGTAACTACAACCTTAATCAGCCCAGAAGATAATGCTGTGGATGATGATGGTTTTCTTGATTTAAGAGGAAGTTGTACTCCTGCTTCACAAAATGAACATGATGGAACAACTTCATGGAACATAACTAACGCTACTCTTTATTCCAATGTAAATGGTATCTGGCAATCTAATGCAACACTTAATGTAACAACGCCTTTAGTAAATATAACTTATTTTTTCAATTTTACAAACCACATAAACCAAACTGCAGAGGGAGAATTTGTATGGGACATTCAATGCTTTGAACAGAATTATAGCAATGGTGGACAGAACATGCGAAGTTCATTTGAAGGAAACAGGACAATTAGAGTGGACTATGCAAAACCAACTGCAGTAACAACTTCACCAGATGATAATTCATATAGTTTAAATGGCCATGAGATTCCAGTTGTCTGTACTGGAGACCCTTCATCTGGATGGAACATTACATCTGTAAGCCTAATGACTACTATAGATGGTACTTGGTTAGCAAATGCTACTCGTAATCAAATAAATCCAGGAGTAGGTGCTCAGATTGTAGAGAACTTCACAATCAACGGATTCGGAAATGAAAGCATACCCGATGGAACAGATTTAATATTTGGATGTTCTTTTAGTCAAAGAAAGACAATAGGCGAATTAGGAGTATCTTCAGAACGGTCATCTGCAAATAGAACATTAAATGTAGAATATCCACCTACCACTACTTTAATAGGACCTGCAGATGGAAATTGGAGCAAGAATTTAAGGGTAAATTTAAGCTATACTACTCTTACAAAGCATGATACTGGAACTTCTTTCACAACAAGAATATGGACTAACGAAACAGGAGAATGGCTCCCAGCAACAGGAACAATCATAGCACAAAATAACACGCAAGTATCTAAAGATTATATATTTGATGAAAAGACTTCAATAATATGGGGAGTTCAATCTATTCAACAAAATGATGGAAATGTTCATAACTTCTCAGTCAATAGAACAATTAATCTGGATTCAATCACTCCAACTATTACTGGAGATAGCATAACTATAGAAACAAGCACAGTTACTATTAAGTTTACTCCAACTGATGTTAATTTAGATACAGCGATTATCTTTACAAGTTTAACTGAAAATGAATGGAAGTTAAATTACACAAATGGAAGTGCTAATTCAGGGGAAGAGATTGTTGTAGACTTTAGGGATTCCTTAGATGGAATATATAATTATAGCATAACGGTAAATGATTCTGCAGGTAATATAGTAACTACAGGCAATGTCTCTTTTACTGTTGATTTAACTGCTCCAAACACAACCGTAACTGGAAACACTTCAACATTCAGTTGTACTTCAAGAAATATCCTATTTGAAACTAATGAATCAGCTAACTACACCTTTTACATAGATACTGATACAGAAGTAACGGATGGAGAGATATTTACAGGTTCTGAATTTGAAGTAAACCATTCGGTTGAATTTGATTTCGGAGAAAATACAGAGGTACTTCATTACTTTAATATAACAACCTGTGATGTTGCAGGAAACTGCAATACAACAGGACAGATGACTTTCTTAACTCCAGCAAGTGTATGTGGAGGCTGGAGTCAATATGCCATTTATCACAATGAACAAAGCTTACTTGAAATACAAAACCAATCAGGAGCAGATTTAGTCTACTTCTGGAATGGAACAGACCAGAATTGGATATTCAAGACAGCAGGATTATCTACAAACGATAATGTAATAATGGGAAGGGATACAGATTACCACGTAGCTCACTTATTTGAAAATACCAATTCCACTTGGTTTAGGAACATAAGCAATCAAGGACATTATAACTTTAATTTATCTGAAGGAAATAACTTCATTGCATTACCTGGATTCTATAACTTTGGAAACTTAACAGAAAGCTTTATGAACACAAGCAGACAGTTCCCATCATTCATCAATCAAAGTTCAAGCGATTTCAATGGTGGAAGTGCTGGTATAGATTTTGGACCATTCAATGTATCTTACTTTGCAGGATATAATAATACCCTACAAGATTATGTAAATCATGTATTTAATTTTACATGGGCTAATGCAACATTCCTGCAACCATGTTTAGACAGAACAGAAAATCCAACATGTATGGAAACGGCATGGTTAGCATCAGGATTTAATATGACGTGGAACGGAACCCAAATATATACAAATTGGACAAAAGCGTGAGGTATCAAATGAAACAACTACTAACTATATTAACCATATTAATGTTATTATTACCTGCAGCTATGGCAGCACCACCAGTACCAAAACCTATGAGAGGTTATTTTGAGATAAATGGAGCTGGAACAGCAGGTTACATAATAGAAGTAGAGAATCTTAGAACAGGAGAAGTTATATCAGGAGATACAATAACCTCATTGATTACTCAAGTAAACGGATTTGCATTTGATTTAAGCTATTTATCACAAGGAGCTTTAGCACCAGTTCCACCTGTAGGATTCCCAGGAGATATAATCGAAGTAAGAGTAAGGGGATTTGGAGATGAAGGAAAACTACAATTTTATGTTCCAGAAAACACACCTTACGAATTTACAATAAACATAGAAACAACATCTCCACCACCGCCACAAATATATGTGTGCCCAGATGGAAGTCAAGTAAGTGACCCAGATAATTGTCTTGCAGAACCTGAGCCAGAACCAGAAGTTGAACCAGAAACTAAAGTTAGTTCTTCTGGAAGTTCTGCTTCAGTAGATGTTTACTACGGAGTTCCAATTGAAGTCAGATTAGATGACAACAAACTCTCCAAGTTAATTGATTCAGAGATTAAATATGATGGAGAAGAGTATGAAGTCCATGAAGAGATTTACTTCAAAGGAATAATCCAAACCTCTTTAGATGATGAAGACTTCGGATTAGAGCCTTACTTAGTTGTTCAAGAAGGAGATTTAGAATACAGATATGTATTTGATGATATGATTCCTATAGAAGACATTCATTTGGAAGAGCCACTTGAGATAACTTTCTTAGGTAAAGATGTTAAGATAATAGAAGCTTATGAAGACGAATTTGTCTTAAGAAGTGGAGAAGACTATTTCAAAAAAGAGGGTGATTCTTTTAAAGTCCTTGAACACGAGGTTACTGTAGTTACCATTGGCGAAGATTCTGTTTTAATTGAAGTAGATGGAACAAGCGAAATAGTAATTGATGGAAATGACAGGGAAATCAATGGATTAAGTGTTCTTGTAGAAAGCATACTTTATAAAAACTATGAAGGTCCAGGCAGTTACGTTAAGTTAGTCATTGGATTGGAAACGGATGTAGTAATCAAAAACGGAGATGACTTTGAATTATTCATTAAAGATTCAGAAGAATATGAATGGGTTATATCACTTGGAGACTCTCAATACATTGGAATAATAAGCAAAGAAAGCTATCTTGGAGTAGACGAAGATGACGACTATCATGCGTTAGGAGTAGGAGATAGTATCGTTTTACCAAATGGCTATGTTAATGTTAGATTTGATTCTGTAACTGATGTAGATATGAATGAAATTTCTTTTAAAGTAAAAGATGGATACCTGTATGTTAGAGGAGAAGATGGAGTCTTCAATTACGAATCAACTGATTACGACAGACTTTATATCAACGAAGATGGAATCTACGATGAAGATAAAATCCTTATCACAACAGACAAAGTAGAGATAGGAGACAGTGGAATCTATCTTGAGATGGGTTCTGTTAAAATCAAAGATTTGACTATTTTACTTGACTTAGCAGACATACTTTACAAAGGAATCTCTTATGCAACTAAAGATGAAAACTTCATGGATTACCTTGGAATTATCTTTAAAGACCCAGAGAACGCAGTAGAGGACAAAGATAACTTCAAAGTTATAGTTCCAGAGGAAAGACCAGAAGCTTTGATTACTTTCGGAGATACTCTATTTGTTCCAGCAGAACCAGTTGAAGAAGAGGAAGAGGAAACAGATGTAGTTGAACCTGTAGACCCAACACCAATACCTACACCAACTCCCGTCTCAGTACCTCAACCAATACCAACGACTACACCAGACCCAACACCTGTTGCAGACCCAGTTCCTTCTGTAGATGAAGATGAAGTAGACACTCTATTTGATAAGGTATTTAGTCTTGCAGTAAAAATACTTGCTGTATTTGGATTTGGAGCAGGATTCCTTGGATTAGTAAACCATTACTGGAAAGGCGGTCAGAAGATAAGAGCAATCAAGATGCTCAATACTGCAATAAGCAAAGCACTCTTAGGAAAATACGACAAATACAAAAAGTAAAAATGAAGAATGGCCTCATTTATTCCTTCAAATAAAATAGATTTAAATACTGAGTTAGTTGTAACTTTATATCAAGAAGGGATGAATTTAGATGAGATTTCTAAGAAGTTTAATTGTTCAGTCACTCCTGTAATGAGAATATTGAAGGAAAATAATATTAAAAGAAGGCAGCATTATCAATCTGGGGACAAACATCCTTATTGGAAAGGCGGAAGATTTCTACATAAAGGTGATGGATACTTTAGAAGATGTATCAATGGCTCCAAAATTAAAGAACATAGATATATTTGGATACAGGAGAATCAGATGCCTATTCCAAAAGGTTTCGTTATACATCACAACAATGGAATTAAAACAGATAATAGAATTGAGAATTTAACTTTATTACCAGAAAGATTCCATCATACCCTGCATAACAAAGTAAGAATAATGGAAAATCCACAAGAAAAATATTTTGGAAGAAACCAACATTTAAGGAGTGATTAAAAATTGCAAGTACACCTTTACAAATAGGACTGACTATACGAGTGTCAGGTGTAGCAACAGCAAATCTAAATGCCACTTGTAGGAATGAAAACACTAATCAATCAGATATTAAGACTACTGTTGCCGATGGCAAGTTAATATTTAACTTAGGAAGCACAGTTGATTTCTCAAAAGGATGGAATGTAGGAGATAAAGTCTCTGTCTTCTCATTATATGCTGGATTTGAACAGAAGTTCTCGTTTACCATACCTGCTGCGTTAGTTACCATCAATATAAAAGATAATTCTGGTGCAGATGTAGGTAGTTTCAAAGGTGGCTTTGGAATGAATGGCTTCCTTGATTTGGTTGAATCTCCTACTTCACCAAGTTTAAGATATTTTACTATACAAGAGTTCTTAGACCATTATGAATTAAAAACAAAAGATGACGATGCGGAAAACGGAATAGAATTACTTCAACTTACTCGAATAGGAGAATCAGTTGAACAGCAGATTGATTCTGATACCAATACTAAATTCGATAATAATAACGGAAGTTTCTATTCTTCAAGTGAGATAGAAGGAGGTGAATCACCAGAATATCACGATGCTAAGTTTGCTCATGATAGTATAAGTTGGTTGAAATTCACACCAATTAACGAACTTACTACTTTTGAAATCAATCAAGTTGCTTCAGGTGGCACACCAAGCTGGGTAACTCTTACAGAATCTAACAATGAAATTTCAGTAGATAAACAAACAGGAAGGGTTCAAATAATCAATACTTCTAAATTGGCTGCAGTAGGTCCAAGACAGAAAAGAGCAACATATACGTTTGGCAGAAGTACTACACCAACAGACATTAGATTACTTGCTATAATAGAAACAGGAATTAAACTAATGGGTGCTGCATTTATAGCCAGAAAAGCCAAAAAACTCTCTGATGTAGAGTTTGGAGACATAACTAACTTTGATGCTTTTAGAGCAAGAGTAATCAAAAAATACAGAAATCATAATATTACCCCGACTTAGACTCTCCCTTCACATCATTTGCCACCTCCACAAGTGTTGTTTATTCTTTTCGGGGGGAGAGACTCCTATTTATATAAACCAGAATTAAAGAAGAATCATCTCTAAGGAGAACTATTTATCGCCCAAGGGCAAAAAATGATATTGGATTCAGGTAGAATAAATGCAAGTAATATTGCAAATCAGTCTTTTGCTAATCTATATAATCTTATTAATAATCGTTCTAATGTCCCTGACCCAAATGATACAACAGGTCGTAGGAAGTTTGTCCATGTAAGAGAACCTAACAAAGGTAGAGGATTTGGAAGAACAGGGTTCCCTTTTATTATAGTAAGCAGAAGTAAGCCAAAAAAAGGAGATAGCACTGCTGACTATACTCAATCTTTTATGTCTTATGATTTCTCTATTCGGGTGGTCTGTAGGGATAGTGATAGCGACTCACAAGGAAATGCTATTGGCTCAGAACAATGTGCTTTGATTACAGATAGTATAATCAAAACTCTAAATAATGCTGATAAGAGGAAGACATTGAATGACCAAAGAATGCCTCATTTGGAATTTGATGTTGAACCAGACGAAGACGAGTTTGAAGGAAAATCAGTTTTCATAAGCGATTTTGATATAAGATTTGGAGAGGGTTTAACTTTAACAACTTAAAATGGTAAGAGAACTCGGAATAGCATTAGTATCTATAGACGATAGAAAAACTATGGATATGGTAACTGGATTAGAGGTAACTATTCCACGTGGATTAAGAAATGGTGGAAAGAGAGTTGCAAGCAAATATGCTGAAATTTACTTAAGACAGATGCCTATTGCAGGAATAAGAAGATGGACAGGAAGGTCTTTTGCTGTCATAAGAAGACAAATAGATAATCCGATTCGTACTGGAAGAAATGAATATGTCGTAGTAGTACCCTCTACTTTAATTATGCTTGACCAAATGAGACCTCATGTAGTTGCTTTAAAAAAAGGTAGAAGCATAACTCGTTGGGCCAGAGCAAAATTAGGATTAGAAGGTTTCATTACTTCACACATAACAGTTAATCCACATCCTTGGACAATAGAAGCAAATAAAAAAGCACGAAGATTCATAAGACGATTAGCCGAAAGAGAGTTGAATAAAAAAATAAAAAGAAAAGGAAAAAGGTGATATTTATGCCAAAATATGAATATGAATATACTGGGACTGGAATCATAGCTTTTTATGCAGATAATAAAAGATATGAAATAGCTTACCCTGGACATCCAAAATTAAAGAATGTCGTTGAATTGCCGAAAAAGTTGAAAGAAGAAGAAGCTAAGTCGATTGGATTAAAATTAAAAACAAAAGGTGATGAATAATGGCATTTCCAGAAAGTTGGGACAACTATTTTTTAATAAGTGTTCAGAGAAGGGGAGCAAGTGCTCAAAGTGAAATACAGTTTGCAGCAATAGTAGACCCAAAAAGTCTTGAAATAGAAGAAGGAGAACAAGCATCAGAGGGTATGCCCAATGCTGCAGGTGGAAGAATTTGGAGAGATGACCCTCAAGCAGATGGAACTATAACATTTGATATAATCCCCCTTGAATTGGATTCTACAAGTGGTGTCGGGTTATTTCAACAGTATGTGGGTGTGGCTGGTGGGGGAGCTTATGATACTTCCGAGCCATTGAGCACAACTCCTGCTGGTTGGGATGCTGGAGTTAATAGAGTTAGAGACCAGTTTAGAGTGGCTGTTCTTAGAACAAATGACCCAGCAGCTGCTACAGCTATGGGTTCAACAGCAGCTTCAACCGATTCAAAGAGATTTATTGCAACTAACTGTAAGTTTGTAAATCAAACTCATAGTGCCTCAGATGGACAAGACAAAACTACAGTTACCTTTAAATTTAAGCCGTGGAGAAAGGATGGAACTACAAAAAATTATGAATGGCAATCTGCAGACCAGACTGCTTTGGTTGCATTGACTGCATATACTACAGCTAATTTCCCTAATTAATAATCGTAAACGACCAAGAAATCAAAAAGAAATTTGAAGCTTTCCAAGAAAAGCTAAAGAAGACAGCTTTAGGTATAAACTACATCCAACCTAAATTCAAGAAGAGATTCATAGAAATAGCTAAAGAGGAATATAGCAATGATTATGGAGTTACTTTAAAGGAATTAGTCAAACTCTATGATGGTTATTTTCCAAAAGGTACAGAAGAGGTAGAAGTCAAAATTGAGTTAGTAGTTAAAGAGTTGAATAAATTGAAAGACAAAGTTGATGCTCATTTGGAATCTCAAGAAGAGAAACCAGATACACGTGAAGGCTATCATCGCAGTGCTGATGGGAGCAAATGGATAAAAGATTAGTTGAGGTGTTGAAAAGATGGAAGGAAGCAGATTAAGAGCAAAAGGAGAAAAGATAATATTCGATACAGAGGATGGGAAAAAAGAATACGAATTAAGACCCATAAAAAACAAACAACTTCTCGAAGTAGTTGAGTTAGCAGACAAAAAAGAAGGGTTGAAAGCAGCTTTACTTCTTGCCAAATATAGTTTAAATAGAGACCCAAAAATAGTAAATGGAACAGAGAAACCCTTTACAGATGAAGAAATGGAAGAAACTGATGCACCTTTTCTTATGCAGATAATGGAAAAGGCTGCTAAACTAAATGGGATGGGTGATGCTTTCGATTTTCAGATGAGGGAGAAGAAACTCCCAGAGCAAGTTTCCAAAAAGAGTCATTACGAAAAGAACTTGGAATTAATAAACAAGAATCCAGCCAAGAAGATTTAATAGAAGCTTGGTATTATTATATGAGGCATCTTAGAGCCTACAAATGGAAAGATGTTCTCGAAGAGGAAGTTCCACTTACTTTAATTGGACTTAAACACATAAAGAAAGAAAAGGAAAACGAAAAAAAAGAATTGAATAAAGCTAAGATAAAGAAGAGATAATGGTAACAGAAACAATAAATATTCGGGTAAAGACTGTAGCGAAAATAAAGGAACTGATAACTGTAAGAGAGAATCTTATGGCTATGAGAAGAGCAGGATTAAACGCAGATAACGCTCTTAGAACTGTAGATAATAGTTTAAAACGCATGAAAGTAAATGTAAACAAAGCTACAATTGCTTTCAGAAGATTTAGGGCAGAACTTCTTTCTGTATTGTTTTTTGGATTGGCTTTATCTACTTTTTTTACTGCAATGTTAAGACCAGCATTACAACTTGTGGGGATATTTGAATTATGGAGCAATACTTTAGGTATCTTGTTTCTTCCAACAGCTTTGGCTTTATTAGACGTGTTACTTCCCATTATGGATTTTTTCATTAATCTCCCAGAAGGTGTTCAGTTTGCTATTGGTGCTCTGGTTTTGTTCGGAGCAATAATCGGAAAGCTTTTATTTTTAATTGGAACATTTGGATTAGGTTTATTTGGATTAGCTCAGGTTTTTGGTAAGGGATTTGTAGCTACAATATTGGGCTGGCTTATTCCATTTTTTGTAAAAGTAGTAGCTTTATTTAGTTTGCCATTCCTTATAGTAGCCATAGCTTTGATAGCGGGATTTATTTCTGCTTGGAAGACTAACTTTGCAGGAATCAGACAATGGACCCAAGTATTCTTTGAAGGGGTAAAAGATATGTTTACTGGATTTTTTCAATTTGTAAAAGGAATCTGGCAAGTAATAACAGCATTATTAACTGGAGACTCAGTTAAATTAATAGAAGGTCTTAAGACTGTATTAAAGGGTTTAATAACATTCGCAAAAGGAGTGCTTAGGGCAATAGTGGGTTTAATTGTTTCAATTGGAGTAGCATTACTTAGATTCATTACAAATATCATCAAAGCTATAATAGGTGTAGCTGGAAGGATAGGTAGAGCTATTGGAAGCTTTGTTGGATTTGGTGGTGGTGGAGGCTCAGAATCGGCTGTCACAAATCAAACTGTAAATTTTACCGCAAATACAAATGTAAATACTACGAATGGAGTAGATGTGGGTAGTTTAAAACAAGGATTAAATGAATCTTTCGCAAGAGGATTAGGAGATATAGCAAGGAGATAATGGCAACAACACCAATAATACCAGGGAATGTATATGTTACAACAGGTTCTATTAGTGGAGATACTATAACTCATAGCGATAATAAAGCTGTAGAGATTTGGTCTGATAAAATAGATTATGATTATCAAAACGAAGTTGGAAACATTCCTATTCCTATTCCCAAAGGAAGTAGAACGAGTAAATCTGCTCAGACAAGGGCAAGAGATTTAAAACTGATAACGGTTGCACTTACAGTAGCAGGTCATTTGGCAGATGATGGAGATGATGCAACTCTTGGAAGTGCAAATGCAAAAAGAAATAATTTGATTGATATGATGAATAATGAGGGGGGACTTAAAGTAGTTTGGGGACCAGATGGAAATTTTAGAACTCTTTTTGGAGATACAGAAACAAATAAAGCATTCATAACAAAAATGACATTTACAGAAACATCTGGTCATCAAGGAGAAGGAGGCACATCAGACCCAGAACCAGAAAGAAAAATAGATATTACCATATCATTTATAATAGGCAAGGACTTGTGAAATGGTTAAATGGCAAACATTATCGGTTTTGACAGTAAGTTTGTTTGTTCTACTTGGAGGACTACCAACAAGAGAGTTTACTCAACAACATAAAATAAATTTAAGTTTGGCTCATAAAGGGCAACATAGTTCTCCAAGAACTGAATTTAAAAAGGGTAGTAATCCACCATCACATAAACAAGGATGTCTTTGTTTTCGTTGTGATAAAGAATATTATATAAGAAAGAAACAGAAAAGGAAGGCTGAAATAATTAAAAAGAAATCAGAACAATTTAAAAAATTATACATAGAAGGTAAACTACAAGGACTATTTAAAGAAGGACATATACCTTGGAATAAAGGTAAATTGAGAACCGACATGACTGGAGTTAATCACTGGAATTGGCAAGGGGGAAAAACACTTTTAAATTTTAAAATTAGGAATTCTCAACAATATAAATCGTGGAGAAATGATGTTTTTGAAAGAGATGATTACACTTGTCAGGATTGCAAGGCAAGAGGTGGACAATTAGAGGCACATCACAAAATAAAATTTTCTGATATTTACCTCACTAATCCAGATTTATTATGGGACCTCGATAATGGTATAACGTTCTGTAAACAATGTCATCGGGGTGCTAAATGAACTATCTTAAATGGCAAGCCATACTTGGATATGCTGGAACTGGTACTGTTTCCATAGCAGTATTCTTATTCTTTATTTTAAATACCTCTGGTGTATCTTATTCTGATGATGGTGACAAGACATGCACAGATTGCTATTCTGAAATAAAAGTTAAATCAACCTATTGGGAAATCAAAGTAGAGAACGCAGGAGACAAACCTGTTGTTTTTAAAAAACGAACAAGAAGCAGAACCCTTTGGGTTAATTTAGATAAAATAGATGAATTAGTTACAACAGACCCTAAAGTCAAAGTAGACATTCTTGTTCCCGCAATCAAAAGAACTTCAACTATGAAGCATCCAGATTACGGATACTTAAGACCACTTGTTTCTGGAAATACCTTAATCAAAAGAAATACTAAAGCAAGACCTTCACCAAGTAGAATAATCTTACACGGACAAAACATAACAGGAACTGTCAAATGGAACTTTGATTTAGAACATTTCTTAATGGAAGATATAAACATAGACCCTATTTGGAATGGAGTTAGTTTAGCCCCTATTGAAGATTGTAAACCTGAATCTTATGAAGTAAAAGAAGATATTTTGGGAGAGGTTACTAAAACAAGAAGAGTTGGAATTGAAATAGTCACGTTCATAAATCAAACTCATTGCACAGGAAAAAACGAAACTAACAGTTCTGGAATAGGTTGCTTAACCACTCCTTATTCCAATTACTCCCAGACTCAGTATGTAACTGAACAATTTAAAGTAACAGAAAAAATAGGAGATAAATTAGTAATTAAATCAAGAGATGTGTGTAGAACTGTAGGTTACGAATTGGGAGGAGAAAGTTTTAACTTTGAAGATGCTGGATATTTCTGCAAACAGATAGGATTCAAAATAACTTGCGATAGCGTAAGTGATGGTAATGGAAATGGGAAATGCACTTCAGGAGAGAGTTGTATTGAAATTGATTTCTCTCAAGGCAGGTTTAATTTTATTTCAAATAAGATAGATTCACCAGGATTAAAGAGGATTGATGTAAAGTGAAATTTATATTTATAATAATTTTGATTGGATTAATGGGTGTATCTTTTGTAAATGCAGACTATCCACCCCTTGATAAATTATTTGAATCTTGGAGCTTTAGTGATGCCAAAACAGATGGTGCTACTTTAAATGTAGACCACGATTCTTTAGGAGATGGAAGCCTCGCAGGAGACAGAAAAGCAGGTGTGAGTACAGGAATAGTGTTTCCACCTGATGAAGCATATCGAGCAGATGGCACAACAACTTCAAGTGGGGTTCTAATTAATGATACTACTGGATTAGAAGCATTCATAGATTTAGAAGAATTTTTTATTGAGGTATGCATTAGAACCACAGATACTGACCAAGATGCGGGTATTGTTGCAAGTTTAGATACTGATTCGGGGCATGGGGCTTTGAGACTTTCTATAAATGGTGGTGGTGGTAATGCCGGAGCAGTACAGTTTTTCTTTCATGAATCAACAAATAGATTAAACGGAGTTACTGTTATTAATGACGGACACCCTTGGAGTGTAGGAGCACAAGTTAATGGAAGCAGACAGCAAATATGGATTAATGGAACTTTAGATGCTGAAAGAGCAGTTGATGCTGCTGTTAATGCGGGAGATGAACGTTTTGTTATATTTGCTCGTCAAGAGGATAGACAACTTATTGATGCTGATATGACAGTTTTGAGAATTTGGAAAAATCTCACAGAATCCGAAATAAATTCTTTAGCCACAGGAGAAGATACTGATTTGGGTATTGGTTGCCCCTCTTATGATGATTTAGCAATCATTCCAGATATAATCCCACCTGTTGTAAATATAACAAATAAAAATGCAAGTGATACTATTAGAATAAATAACGTAGTAAATATAAGTTGTTTTACCACAGATGATACTGAATTATCTTCTGGAAATATAACATTTAATTTAACTGGACCAGGAGACCAATATAATTTTTCTTTTGGTTTAACTGGAACAGAAGATTTCTATTCTCAAAACATCACAACAAACATATCATTTGGAGTAATAAATGCAACTTGTGTTACAACAGATGCTGCAGGTAACTTTGCACTCAACAGCACTTTGTTTACTATAATAGATGATAAACCCCCTGCTATAACTTTGATTAATTTAAGTAGTGAAGGGGGAGAAGGACAGATTATTTTTAATGACGGAGTTGTAAATAAAAAGTTAGATGGAGAAGCCAGAACTAATGATACAACTCCTACCATTAGAATCATAACTGATGAAGATTCAAGATGTGCAGTAATAGATAATGGAAGAGACTTAAACTATGATGATATAACTCTTGGAAGTGCAGAATGTGCTTCAACAGGGGTACTAAATCACATATGTACTTTGGGAGATGATAACGCAACAGGCAGAATACTTCTTCATAATTTCTCTATCGGTTGTAAAGATACTTTTGGAAATCAAAATCTAAGTTCTACAAGCAGTAACTTCACTATAAACATAACTGACCCATTTGCTCCCAATTCTACATTGCATACTCCTATTTCTGGTCAGTTATTTGCATTAGGGATAAACAATACTATCAATTTTACTGGCTCTTCTGTAGATAATATAGACAGAAATTTTACATTATCTCTCCAGATAGACGGGGTTATTGAAGTAACAAATACCACCTATATTAATGGAACCAATGTAAGTTATTTTATTACAGTTAATACTATAGGGTTTCATAATTATTCTTACATCACAACAGATAGTTATAATAATGTGAACCAAAGTGAGAATGTGACTTTTGAATTATTCGACCCAGAAATTCCTTTATATAACATTACCATATTACATCCCCTGAACAATTCAGCCCATTTAGTCAATTCAATAGATTTAAACTGGACATCAAATATAACTGATATTTCTTGGTGTGCTTATAGTTTGGATGGAGGGGCAAATGATACTATGATTTGTCCTCCCACTCCCACTGATGATTATGCATATACTGGCTTTAATTTTAATGTTATAGATAGTTCAAGTGGGATAACATGGAATGGTAGTTCCTTTTTTATTGTGAGTAGCGGTGATGATAAGGTTTATGAATATAGCTCTGCAGGAGTTTATACTGGTTTTAATTTTGATGTAACAAATGAGCAAAGTAATCCCTTAGGTATAGTTTGGAAAAGTAATCGATTTTATGTTGGAGGAAGTTCCCCAACAATTGTCTTTGAATATAACTCTTCAGGAAATTATACTGGCTTTAATTTTAATGTAGCAGAAGATGCTACACCTGCAGGAATGGCTTGGGATGGAACTTTTTTTTATAGCTTGGGTAAAAACTCAAATGTAGTATATCGTTATACTTCTGCAGGAGTTTATACTGGTTTTAATTTTGATATAAGTTCCGAAATGTCTTTTTCCGAAGGAGGTATAGTTTGGAAAAGTAATCGATTTTATATTGCAGAATTTAGTACTGATGCTGTCTTTGAATATAACTCTTCAGGAGATTATACAGGGGTAAATTTTAGTATAGGGGAAACTACCTCTTCTTCAGGAGTAACATGGAATGGTAGTTCCCTTTTTATTTCTGGTTTTGTTTCAGATAGTGTTTTTGAATATAATTCTGATGAAATTATCCCAACCAACATCACCTTAACATCCATCTCAGAAGGCTCTCATAATGTAACTATTTATGCTAATGATTCATTGGGAAATAATGTTCAAAGTGAACTTACAGTATTTAACGTATTAGTTCCATTTAATATTACTTTAATAAACCTAACTTCAGAAGCAACATCAGCTTCAAGTATAGGTCAAGTTCTTTTCAATAATACTTTAGAACAAATAGGAATAAATGGAGAAGGAAGAACAAATGTCACAACTCCTACATTTCATATAAATACCTCTTCGATAGGGACTTGTATAATTACACCAGGACTCAATATAAACTATTCTGATGCCGAAGCAGATGGTTATACAGATTGTGATACAACTGGAAATACACATCATATATGTACTTTACCTATAGGAAATGCAACTAACAGGACTGGAGTTCATCCAATAAGTATACCTTGTAAAGACAATGCAGGAAATCAAAACCAAACAGCTACATTTGGAATATTCTTTGTAAACATAACAGACCCAATTGAACCTAATGCCACAGGATTAATATTAAATGGTTCTATTTTTAGAAAAGATAAAAACGATACGAGTATTAATTTTACTTTCTCTGCTACAGATAATGTAGATGAAACTTTCATTGCTAAGTTATATATAGATAACATACTAACTATCACCAATAATTCTTATATCAATGGAACTAATGCAAGTTATATGATTGATGTCACAACCATTGGAGTGCATACAGTTTATGTAAATTACACCGATAGTTATAATAATATAAATCAAAGTGAGATTGTTTTCTTTACAGTAAACCAAGAAGCTCAAGTTACTTTACTTTTAGATGGAGTAGCTGATACAAGAAAATATGAATACAGGTCTTGGGCAAATATTTCAGCAAATTGCACAAGTTCCCTTGGAGGGAATTGCACAATAGAAATAGACTTAGATGCACCAGGATATGGATTTAATTTCAGCTCAGGAATAAACAATACTCATTTTAGATTCAATATAACTATCTTAAGAGAAGTAAATTTTACAGACATAGGAAATACATCTACACTTACAGCAACAGGACCCATCAATATAACTTCTGATAATAAGACAATGATAGTCAATGTAAGTATAGAAATAAAGAGTGCTGATGAATCAAGTGATGTAAATATCTCTTATCTTGGAGAGACAATTACATTTGTTGGAACATTGAAGACTATTTATCTTGAAAATAATAAGTTTATAGAGTCTACTGTAATAAAGGATGCTGTTAATTTGACTTATACATCAGGTGGTTCTAATTTTATTTTTGCTGATTTGATAGGGGTAAACAATCCAATAAATATGAGTTTTAGATTAACTGGTTTTGATTCTGATTTAGGAAATGAATTTTCTTATACAGAACATTTCAATGGAACAGCTGGGTCAGTTGGATTTAATGAAACTTTAACATCTCAAGCAGATGCTCCTCTTGGTATATTTGATGAGTTTAGAATTAATGTAAGTGGAAGATGGTCTGCCACAGGTTCAAGCTGTACTCCTTCGTTAGAGTATGCTTCAACTGGTAATAGCTTTTTTCTTTCATCAAGTTTTGGTAGTGCTGGTAGTGCCAACTGTATAGCATCTGTAGATTATAATGCACCCGAAGTAGATTTCAGAAATAGCAGTCGCATAGAAATAATTTTAGCAAGAATTGGAAGTTGTAATAGAGATTTAAATGCGGACTGTGGTTCTGCTGATTACAGATTCTTTTTATATGCTACTGATGGGACATCTAAGGTACAACTCGATGGAGATTTCCATGAACAATGCTCAGGAAATCCTTCAAGTGTATCTACTAATGTAATAGTAAACTATACATTAATAAAAAAATCAGATGATTATAAAACATGGGAAGTTATTAGAAATGGAAGCTCTCAAGGAACTAAAGGTTTGGGTTCTCTTGATTTTGAAAACAAACAAATAAAATTTAGAGTTAGTCCTCAAGCAGATTCTGGTACTGGTGGTGGTTGTAGTTCAAGTGCGGGTACAACCTTATATGAAGTCAAAGTAAGTGGTGCTTTGTTAAACAGAAGCACAAACAATGGAACATATAAAAGTGAAGGAAATACAACATCAGGAATAATAAACAAAAGCCCAACTAATTTAATCAAAGCTACTTTAAGTTGGACAGCATACGAACCAGATGGTACTCAAGTTCTTGGTTATGTTAGTAATATTATGGATGAAGAGAATCCTACATTTGAGCAAGTTACAAATGGAATAACACATACTTTCTCCACAGTGGGTAACTATTCTGGTGTTAGATTTAGTTTAAGTTCTACTATTAATATAACAAGTCCTATTGTAAGAAAATATACTTATGAGGTAATTGCATCAAGTATATCAAATGTCACTGTAGATTTAGGAAATGATGGAACAATTGATTTTGAACATGTAGGTAACTTAAATGCCACAACAGGTTCATTATTTGTAAACTTATCTCCAAATCCCAATCAATTAAATACAATAAAAATAAGCAGTGAAACCGCAGGGATAATACAAGTAGACGAATTCAAAGTAAACTCTACAATCAATCCAATTCTTTTAAGGAATGCTTCATTTGAAGATTGTTCTTTTTGCATAATTAACTTCTCATTCTCTGGAAGCAATCTAATAGTGAGCAATCTCAAGTTTGATTTCTTAGGAAGCTGGAATTATACAGCAGTAGCAAGGTCTGCTTCATTAAAAACAAGTAAAATAATTCAAATCTTTTATTCGTTCTTTAATGTAAGTATTGGCTCTGCTTATGATTTCTATGATGTGTTCCCTGCTTCGAGAAACAGCACAAATGTAACTCCTTATAGACAAACAACTAATTTACCTGTTTGGAACTTAACTAATTTAGGCTATGACGAAGTAAATGATATATATGTCAAGACAAACGAAACATTGAATGCGTGTATTAATGTATCTTATAATAATCACTCAAATAGAACTGACCCAGCTAACTTTAATTTCTTTTTAAATACAACTTATCAGAAGATACTTACAAACATAACAGCCACAACTATAACCACACCGAACACCCATAAAGGTATATGGAACTGGTGGGATTTATATGGGTGTACGAATAGATTCGAATTACCTTGGGTACACTTCTCATCTATATGCAGTGATTGTGTTTTTAATCAAGAGTTTTTACCAGAATTAAACCTAATAGTTGAATAACAATGCCACGAAGAACTCGACAACAATTTGTGTTTATTCCACCAAACAGAACAACAAAGTGGAGTTGTACTATTAAAGATATAGATATAACTAATTTCATTCTTTCAGGTAGTTTTCCTCATGGTCTTATTTCAGAAGAGTTAATCTGTGAGATAGAATTAGATAACTCAGGCGAAGACTTTACAGATAAATTCGCTGCAAGAGACATAATACTATTTAAGATGGACTTCTCAGATGGCTCTACAGTTCAATTCAAAGGAGAAGTAGAAGAAATAAAAAACAGGATAACAGGAGGATTTTTTAAGTTAGGAATCAAAGGAGGACATTTTACGGCTCAGTCTCTTGATGTGATGGTCACTAAGGATTACGTTACTGCTCAAATAAGCGACATAAGAAAAGACTTGATAGCTAATGTCTTACCTGACTTCACTACAAACAACGTAGAAGATAATATTACTCCAATCAGCATAAAATTCGTAAAGAAGCCTTTATTTGATTGTTTGCTTGAATTAGACATACAAGGAGACGAAGACAGTTACTTTGATTTTGACAAAGACTTGCATTCATTTAAAAGAAACCAAAAAAATAATGATAATGAAGCAGTAGGTTGGGATGATTCCTTAATCAATTTAAGAGGTCTTGGTACAGATAGTGCAGAAGTAAGAAATAAAATAACTGTTTATGGAGAGGCAGGAGGACTTCCTGTTATTTCTACAGCTAATGATTCTGCTTCTCAAACTACTTTTAGAACAAAAGAAAAGATTATTACAGATAATACAATAGTAGATGAAGCTCTTGCAGAAGAGGTTTCTGCAGCAGAAAGTGCTCAATTAAAAGACCCAGTTAATCAAGGCAGTGCAGACACTTTCTTTATGCCAAAACTCAATCCAGGAGATATGATATATGTAATCAGCCCACCACATAACTTACATGATAGATTCAGATTAGTTAAGTTTGTATTCAAAGTGCCAAACGAAACGATGGAAGTCTTTTTCAACAAAGAAAGAAGTGTGCCTAAATTGTTTAAAGATAGAATAAGAAAAGACATAAGCCAAGAGACAATAGTCAATCCATTTAACATGACCAACTCATTTAACTTTACTTTCGATAACGAAAACAAAATAGATGGTGCCTCCAGCTCAAATATAGGAGTAACAGAGGGAAATTTGTTAATGGATTCGGGAGTTGAATCAGGTATAATGGTAAGCATAACAAAAGACACACCGATTACCGCAACTAAAATTCATCTGCTTGTAACAGGAGAGTCCCTTAGCGGAACAACCTATTTTGTGAGAGCAGATGCACAAGCAGAGTTCCAAGAAGTTAATATAAATGAAGAAACCGAGTTAGATAATCCAGGCACAAAATTACAATTAAAAATAGTCTTAACTTCAACAACAACAAGAGTAGATTCAGCAGCTTTATTGTATAAGTGACTATTTAAATAACACAAAAGGAGGGAAAAGTTTAAAATGTTAGACGGAAAAAAAACATATATTGGACTTGCAGTAACTCTTGCAGGAGTATTTGGTGTATTTAAGTATGTCACTGAAGGAGATTTGACAACAACTTTAAATACTCTGGCAGAAGTAATTGGTCTTGTAATTGCTATCTATGGAAGATATAAAGCAAAATAAAGAGTAAAAATGTCAAAAAACTCTGAAATGTTAGTTCGGATAGATGAAAGAGTATATCAGATATAGAAAGATGTAAAGTCATTAAAACATGGTCAAGAAGATATAAAAACTACATCAGGCGAACACAACACAAGATTAGCAATAATAGAAACTGAACACAAAAAACCATTTTATAATGGATTAGGCGGCTTTGTTCTTAAGATACTTTTTGGAAAATAGACTACAAAATATAGTTTATAGAATAGCTCATTTCCCAAACACTTAAATATAAGCTACACTATACTGAGTAGTATGGTATTGATTAAACCTATAACACTCGAAATCGATTCTGAAATTTGGAGGAAATTCAAAGAGAAAACTCCAAGAACTATTAAGTTAAATGATGCTGTTGTTAAACTCATAGAGGATAGTCTACATGGCAGAAAATAGATTTACTGGAAAAGGCCACAGTCAAATCACTGTAGTGCAAAATATACTCAAAAAAAGAAATAAAAAATTACTTTCTGGAGAACTAAAGCCAAGAAACTTCCACGATTATGCTTTTTTAAATCCAGGATTAGTTGAAACAATAGCAAAGGGGTTGATATAAATGGTAGATTTAAAACGGATAAAAGAAGGAGAAGTTTATGTAAATAAAAACAATGACCAATACATACACATAAAAGAGGTGACCAAACTTAACAATTCTACTGCACATGATTTTGTTGTAGTAGCAAGCGATAAATGTACAGTTAAAAATGACTCAAAAACTACAATTTGCAGACAGATTATCACTGCTACGGACTTTTGGAACATCTACAAAGAAGAAGATGATTGGAACTTGGCTGAACGTGTGGGTGGAGAATACGGAAGAGTATTTGATAAAACAGCGATTAAACTATTCATCCAGAAAGTCAAGGAAGATATTAATAAATTAATAAGGTATCATAAGGGAGAAGAAATTATCATTGGCAACAGAAAATTATGTGAAATCATAGACAAAAGAGCAGGTGATTTATAATGATAATGATGATAAGAACAAAAAACGAAGTAAGAGAAAGAAAGTGTAAAATCTGTGGTGAAGTCAAACGAACTACAAACGACGAAGAACCATTTGTATGTGAGCTTCCTTGTCTTAGAGTAGATGGTAGGAAGCTACTCCTGAGTAACATAGGAGCTGCTACAGGCTGGATAGTAATCATTTCCATAGTAATAGGCTTTGTGCTTGGAAGATTGTCTAATTTGCTGTTTTAAGCGAAATTAGATTATTGCATTTATTTTCCATAATAGAAAAGAATAAAAATGGTAACAATTCCATTTAAACGACAGAGAACTATTTTTGATAGTTTAGCTGATTCAAATTACAAGAATTACCTGGATACAGATGAATGGAAAGAGAAAAGAGCGAAGCTCAAAGACAAAGCCAAAGGAGAATGTCAATTATGCTTTAAAGTCATCGGAAACAAAGGTTCACATAATAATCATTAGAAGGAATTAATACTATGCGTAGATAGCGATAGGTATAAATTCAAGAATCACATCGAAAGTATCACAACACCTATCTTCGAAGCAGCTTATCTTGAATATCAACAGAAAGTAAATAAATCATTGGAGGAATGGTTATGATGACTGGACATGTTTTAGACCGAAATAAGGCACTTTATGAAGAAATGGATGGTATGACTAAGAAAGAGTTAAAACAAGCTTATATTCGGCTTAAAAAGAGGCTTAGGGATGATAATAGATGCTCCACGATGAGATATCAAAATGCAAAACAACAAATATATCATTTTAGGAGAAGATTGCTCAAAATACAAAGAGAAATAGATTATTTGTTGAAACACCCATATAGTGTTGGGCTGGGCACAAGAAAAGATAAAACTGGAGGAAAACAAAATGGAAGTTAAAGAAGGAACAGGAAACATAGAAAGTAAAGAAGAAGGAAGTAGCAAGAATGGTCCTTATTGGAAATACACAATAAATGGCAAGATATTCTCTTTTTGGGAATATGACGAAGGCCAGAAAATCAAAGTCGGAGACAATGTAAAGATGGAATGGGAAGAAAAAGAAGGGCAAGGAAGCCATGGTCCAATAACTTACAGAAACTTAAAATGTATTTACAAAACTAACGATTCTCGCAGCAGTACATCTGACGAGGATTTAGCTAAAGAGGAGAAAGAAGTGTCTCGCCAAATGGGGGGAGGGGTGGCTCCTCATGGCACTTCATACAGCGAAGGAGCAAAAGAAGGAATGTTCTGGAATAATGCTATAGCTCTCTGTATTTCTGAAAAGAAATCAAACGTAAGGGATATCCAAGCATGGTATCATAGGCTAAAAAAAGGGTTTGAGGACAGAAACAAATGAAACTAAGCAAGGATTTTAGATTCTGTATGGTTCTTGTCGTAATTTTATTTTTCACATCAGTTATTGCTGGAGGATTAACGGAAAAACACTTACAAAAGCAAATAGACGAGTTACCACATAGATATTGCCATACAGAAACCAGTACAGAAACAATTGAAATAAAATCTTTAGATTATTTGAGTGGTGGCTGGACGTTCCGAGATTGTGAATATTTTACTCCAAATGAAGGAATAATATGTGAGGATGAATTGGAGAGAGAGGAAGATGCTTTTATAGGACTTTATGAAGTATGTAATAATGGGAATCAAACAAGAATATGTTTAAAGGAAATAAAAACAGAGATTTGTGAAATTAGATGAGCAATAAATCCTATGGACTTGGATATGAAAGAAAAGAGAAAAAATACCTAACAGAACAAGGATATACTTGTTTCAGGCAAAGAGGAAGTTTTGGAATATTTGATATAGTGGCTTTCTCTAAATTTCATTGGTTAGTTGAGTCTATTAAATCAACAAGAAAAGACAAATATTACGCAAACAAAGAAATAGAGAAATTAAAGAAAATAGTAGTGCCAGCGAATACACTAAAGAGATTAGTCGTTTATATCAAAGGCAAAAGACAAATAGCTTACTCAAACCAAGACTGGGAAATATGAAAATAGGAGACTGGGTTAAGGTAGATGCTAAGAAATTCAAATGGCATGGTAAAATTGGTATTGTAGTAGGTATAGGAACTAACTGTCATATCAAAGTTTACTCTTATGAAGACGATAATCCAAACATACAAGACCACGGATATAGTGTGTATCATCCAAAATTTATAAAAAAAATAAAGGTGAAATCTATGAAAAGAACTGAAATGGAACAGGAAGCTTTTGAGAAAGCCAAAGAAGCAGTGAAATTAGAAGAATTAGCGAACAAAAGAATAGATTATGAGAGGAACATTAGAGATTGGAAGGAGGAATTAGATAAAGCAAGAACACATAATTTAAAAGCAAAAGAAATAGAAAGAGAGCTTGGCTTGACTGAAAAAGACAAAAAAGAACTGCTAAAATGACATACTCCCAAATAAATCCGACTAAAGTCGGGGGTTTTCAAAATGGACAAACAAGACGAATTATTGCTTGATGTTTTAAATCAAGCTTGCGGAGATGGAAACGGAGAGATAGATAACCAATGTTTATCTGCTTACGAAGAAGCTTGTAACTATCTCAAGAAGAAAGGTATACTTGAAGAAGTCAATAGCAGAATTTACAATATTAAGGAGGTGAGTGGCAATTCCTCCCATAATTAAAGTTAAGGGTATCCTTTGGCACGTTTTATGAGAGTAAACATATTCAAAAAAGCAGAAGAACTAAAAAACAAAGTAATTTCAGAAGGTTCAGCAAGAGATAGGCTTTACTTTTCATTTGAAATAGATGACCCTCCTCAAGTTTGTCTTGCTATGAATGGGAAATTCTCTTATTTAGAATCATGTACCTGCAGTTGCCACTCAATCTTTGGCGGAATTACAGATATGAAACCTCTTTGTGCATATGTTTTAGCAGTATATAAATCAATAAAATGACTGAAATAATAATAAATAAACCAAAAGGACCACAAGAGATTACACCTCAAAATATACAATACTTTTCGCATCACACAGGTCAATTTGAACAATCGCAAGTAAACAAAGCCAAGAAGTTCGTAGAACATAATTGTTTAGATTATTTAGGAGATAACTTGTTTCAATGCGGTCCTATAATTGGATATAACAAAAGAACGTATACGCTTAAGAAAGGACCAGATGGAGAATTTTCATGCAATTGCCAATTTTTTGTAACCAAAGGAAAGATGTGCAGTCATATCCTCGCACTTTATTACGCTTTTCGTCTTAAATACTTCCAAAAACATAATAAATACAATCATGCAAAGCAAGACCAACAGTAAATTTAAAATTATTACAGGAGGGGACATAAATGAGAGAAATTAAATTCAGAGTATGGGGTATTCATCAAAAATCTATGAAGCAAGACATTACTCTTGAAGCCTTAAAATGTTTTGGAACTACAATAAATAATTCAATTAATTCTGAAGTTTGTAAGTCAGGAGTTGTAGTAATGCAATTCACAGGATTAAAAGACAAGAATGGAAAAGAGATTTATGAAGGGGATATTGTTGTAGATACAAATTATCAAGTAAAAATCCCAATGGGTATAATAGAATGGTTTGATAAACCAATACCTGGGTTTTGTTTTCAAATCAAAAAAAACATGGATATTTATGGTGATGAATATGAAGATTGGAACGACTTAGAAGTCATAGGAAACATTCACAAAAATCCAGAGTTGTTAAAATGATAAAAACATTTGAAGAAGGAATTAGATGGGCTCTAAAAAATCAAGCAGTTCTTAAGGAAGTATTTAGTTTAGAGCAATTAGCACCACATTTTGATTGGAATGAAGAGACAAAGACAGCAACAATAACAGAAAGACTTAGATTAAGATTAACAGAAATATCTGATTATAAACAAAGAGTTCGAGATGCTATCAAAGAGTGGAATATATCTAAAAATCCAAATCGAATATTATTAAATAAAATAGGATTTGAAAACGATTTGAGCCTATGAATGACAATCGACAAAGAAGTTAAAAAACATGAAAGTTTTATGGACACAGTAAACAAATTAGTAAAATTAAGAACAGACGGTTCAGTAGTTGCTGTAATAGCTGATTGTCATACTCTTCAACATATAGCAAACGAAGGTTTGTTTGGTGACAGCATTTCAGGAGATTATGTATTGAAATGTTTAGTCATACGTTATCACAGAGCATACAAAGAAGAAGAATACAAAGGTGGTTATTGATGGATAAAAAACCTCAACCACTAAACCTTAATTTTAGGGAATATGTCTGTACCAATGGTGTTAGGCATAATGAAAAGATTTGTGATTATGACGAGGTTGTTTTACAAATAGAATCGGCAGTTAAATGGTTAAAAGAGGATATTAAGTATAGAGATATACCTAAAGGAAAGGAATTAATTTTGCAATTAATAGACAAAGCATTTCCAATCAAAAAATGAGATGGACTTACGAAATCAACCAATTATATGAAGTAACTATACTATCTGCAAGGTCGTCATTTTATTGGAAAACACCAATCTTTAAATCAAGTGTAGTAGAGAAATCAGTTGATTCATATGTAGAACAGTATCAAATTAAGCTTTGGAAATCATTTGAAACACATGGACTCAGAGACACCTTAAGAAGAGGAGGATATGATGAAACAGGAACCCTTGGACAAATGTGCTACTTGTGAATACAGTAGAAAAGAAGATTCAATGTAATCTTTAAGTGAAGGGATGGTGAGGAACAATGAAAGGCAAAATAATCAACACAGAAAGCATAGAAGAAGCAATGAAGTCTATTGTAAAAATAGAATTGTTGAAAAAGGAAATAGAAGACGAGTTGGCAAAATGACACACCCGAAAAAGACTGTGGCTTTTTCCGTGCCCCAAAAGGGGCTAACAAAAGCACTCAATAAGAAATTAGATGGCAAAGAGAAATACTATAGGGGTATTCTGTGTTATCTATTTACAGACATCAAAGAAGCAACCAAAGAGCTTGAGAAAGAAGGTTACCTGAAAAAACCAAAAAAGGTTTTTTCCGCACCTCCTCGCACTGTTCGGAGGAAAGGATGAAACAAAAAGACACTTTAGAAGTTCAAGATGAGATGTATGAAAGGAGATTAGAAGAATATTTAGAAAGAAAAGGAAAATCTTTTGAACAATTAGTAAAAGAAACTAATGGTGGTTAAAATGGAACAAGTTTTCCATAGTTTAAAAGAAATCAAGGATGAGTTTTTTCCTAATCACATGGAGAGATTTGGGTGTCCTTGTTGTCCCAATGGTTATCATAAATATTGTATGGATTGCAATCAATCATTGGGAGATAGATATTTAGGAGAACCAAAGATGATGAGATGCCCTGAATGTTTTGGAAAACATAGTGCTAAAGAAGCTATGGTGGAAATAAAGAAAGGTATTGAGAGCATTTGAGGAGCAAACATGGAAAAGGCTAAAGAAAAAGATATTGAAGAAATAGATAATGAGAAATCGTTGTTTGATATTTCAAGAGAAGAAGGTACTATAATTAAACAAGGAGAATATTATTGGATTCGTGAAACTGATTTTGAAGGTTGTGAGGATTGTGGTAAGGAAGTAGAACGCAAAGGTTGGCGTAATATTACAAGGGTAATCACCCAAGCCCGTAAAGGCTATGTTAAGATTGAGGATGCTCAAAAAGAGATATTAAGTTATTTTGACATAAAGAAGGAAGACAAAGTTACTGTTTATGCTGTGTTGAAATGTATCGAGTTAATGCAGAAACAAGGAGGTAAAAATGGAAACTCATTATATTGATATATTAACAAAAGAATCTGAATGCGGAAAGGGTAGAGGACTGACTCTAAACATAGAAGATACAACTTGTAACATAGAAGATACAACTTGTAGAGATTGTCTTGAATCTGTAAAAAGAGAATGGGAAAGACAAACAAAAACTTTTAAAGGATACCCCCTCATAAATGCAAAAAATGGCTTAAAAAATACCCTTAAGAGAATTAAGGAAGTTAGTCTATCGGTTTAACTATAACCTAATCACATACAATTATTGGAGATATTTGAAGGAAAAGATAAAAATAATAATGGGTGATGTTGTGTGTTAAGATTCAATAAAAATATTCAAGGGACAAGGGATAGTGATAATTATAAAACGCCAAAAATGTTTTATGATGGATTGAATAAAGAGTTTAACTTTGATTTTGACCCATATCCTTATAAACACAATTTATCTAAATGGGATGGATTAAAAGTAGATTGGAAAGGTAGTATTTTTGTCAATCCTCCTTATTCTCAAGTTGAATTATGGTTGAGAAAAGGAATTAAAGAGATACAAAAAAATAATTCTACTTATATTGTTTATTTAATTCCATTAAGAACTGATAGTTGGTATTGGCATAATACCATACTAAAGTATTCTAAAGAAATACGGTTGGTTAGGGGAAGATTAAATTTTGGGAGAAAGGAATTATCTCCTTTTCCTGTAGTTTTAGTTATATTTGATGATAACTTAAAAGGTGAGAAATTATTGTCATCTTATGAAAAAGAAGATAAAATAAGAAATCAAAAGACATTAATCTTTCGCAAAGAAAAAAGCAGAAAAAGACGAATTTTTATGAAATGTAAACATTGCGGACACAACTTAGATGATTTGGGTTATCATTTGAGAAAAGATGGAACCACGTATAAACATGGTACTCTTAGATGTCATTGTGGTTGTATTAACCCAATCCTTAGAGACCTAAATGAAGATGGTGAGCAAACGAATGATGAGGAATACTGTTTATTAAAAGAAAAAGAGTTGAAAAACCGACAATATCCATAATATTAATTTTGTTGTCGGCATCGTGAAACATGACATTATGAACAATCGAGGCATTTAAATGAATGAGAAGGAATTAAAAAAATACGCACACAAAATTGGGTTTCTACAACCTAATTGTATCTCTTGGAGTAAAAAACAGAAGATTAAGAAAATAATGAAATTAATCTCTAAAGGAGTTAAAACCTGTGTATTTGAAAACGGTAATGTCGGGGTTGTATTTAATGAAGATTATCCAGAAAATTGGTATAGGAAAACAATGGTTGGACATTTAGCGTTATGGTTAAATGCCTCGACTACGCTACGCTGTTCATATAATTATCGTAAAATTCAAGAACATGGAAAAGGCTAAAGAAGAAATAATCAAAGAAGAAACTAAAGACACACTCAAAAAGTTAAACGAGGATTTGAAATGAATACAAAAGAAGAAGCTGAAATATATGCTTATGTAGGTAGAAAAGTAAAACTTGGCACTTGCACTCACAGAAACTGCATAAGGTTATCAGCAAACAAACATCATGATAAGCACAACAGAGCAATAATAGAAAGAGCATTGGAATATCTCTACCTTGGTATTCCTTTTTATACCGAAGTTGAATTTAGGATTCCTTGGAAAGGCAGAGCAGACATAGTATTACCTCTTACTCAAGAAATAATAGAGATAGTAAATACAGAAAGTAAAGAAAGTATAGAAGAGAAAAGAAAAAAGTATCCGTGGAAAGTTACGGTTGTGGAAATATGAACAGAAGTGAATATGCTGAAAAAATCTTAGGATTAAAATTACATAAATATCAGAAAAGATGGTTAGATAAAGATTTCACTCCAGAAGAAATGAGGATAAATACCAGAAGATGGACCGGCAAAATAGAATATTCTGGTTTAATCGACTTATTTTATCAAAAATATAAGAAAGCCAGTCCGCAGGACAAAGAATGAAAAGAATAATAAAAGCAAACGGAATAAAATGTGAAACTTGTAAGTATAGTTTACTTATAGACACCATAAACAACATTCTATTTTGCCAAAATAAATACTGCCCAGAAAGACACAAACAAATTAGACCAAAGTCAATGAGGTGAAAAATGAGAGAACAACTACCAGCTTTAGTATCTGCAGCAAAACAATTATCAGACCCAGAGCTATTTTTAGTTTTTAAAGCAATTCTGATAGTGAAAACAGAAAGAGGATTATAAAATCGAAATATACAACTTACTAAAAGAGAAAACCTATAAGAAGAAAAAAGACGGTGAGCAAGTAAAAGTCTGTGCAGAAGAATTAATAAACGAATTAAACGAAAACGAAGCTACAATTTACGCAAACTTAAGAAGATTAAGCAAAAGACCAGAAGTAAATTACTTAAAATATAAAGTCAAACAAGAAGTTATTTCACTTGGAAAAAAACAAGTGAGGCACATAAACAAGAGTTGGTTTTGGGTGAGCGATTAATGAAAACAATAAACTTTAGTGTAAAGGAAATACTCCCTTCACTTTTGGACAAGAGCAAGACGAAAGATTTATATAACCATATGACCTGCTTAGGTTTGGTGATGATATGAAACATGTTAAAAATTGGTATAATAGTGAAGCGAGAAAAATAATGGACTCTAAAGGGCTTCTTTGTGTTTGTTTTGAATGTCGTTCTACTAAGTCATTAGAAGTTCACCATCAAGATAAAAACATAACAAATAATGCTTTTGAAAATCTGGAGGTATTATGTTCAAAGTGCCATAGAAATCTCCATCAAATTGGAACAAAACACAGAAAAACATCAAAAGAAGCTATTAGTCAGACATTGAGGAAACGGTGGGAAGAAGGTAAATTTTCTAAAAGAGAATTACCAGATAAATCTGGAAAGAATAATCCCATGTATGGCAAAAAAGCAACAAAAAAGCAGTTAGAAGGGTTAAGGAAAGGTAGAGCTTGGAACAAGGGGTTAAAATTCAATAAGAGAGGTGGTTCACGTGAAGACATTATCGTTTAGTGTAATTGATATATTACCTTCCTTACTTGACAAATCAAAGCAACAAACGATTAGACCTGCTTGGAAAGAAATAGAAGATAAATCGGTGTTAAGATTAAGATAGCTAAAAAACTCTTGGAGGGATGAAATGAAAAAAACAAAAATAAAAAGGGAATGCAATTATTTGTGTGGTGATAGCATAAGATTAGTACGGGGAAAGACCATGGTAGATATATCTAACACTGAAATATTGGATTATATGGCAAATGATAGAGGTTTAATGAAACAATTGGTGGGAACTCTACTTGAAAAAAAATATATTAAACATACAATAGATATGGAGAGATTAAGGGAAGCATTAGATGGACTATGAGCAAAGAAACAGTATTTCAGTTCTTGAAAAAGAACAAAGATTGGTTTGTGAGGTAAAACAATGGAACTAAATGAATATACAAGCATACTGAGACAGCGTATAAAGACGCTTAAGATATCATTTTGGGATATAGGTATGGATTTAAGGGAAATCCAAGAGAAAGGGGTGTATAAGCAAGGATATGGGTCTATGAAGGACTATATAACTGAGAATGTAGATATGTCTTATGACCATGCTTTGAAGATGATTGCTGTCACTAAGGGGTACTCTCGAACAGTTGCCGCAACTGTTGATTTCACCAAATTATACTTGCTTCTTCAAGTTCCTGAAGCAAAAAGAGAAGAGTTAATTGAAATAGTTAAAGAAGAAGGAATGAGCAGAGAGAATTTAAGTAAAGAAGTTAAGGGCCTTAAACATTCAGCTGGAAAGCAACCTCATTATTCAAATGACCCAAATGAACACATTTTGAAGCTAAAAAGACAATTTGAGAGTCTTATTCAAGTAAAAGAAGGATTACAAGAAGCGATAGAAAGATGGATAACTGCAGCAAGTCAGTTTAATGATACAGAATTAAATGAATTGATTAAGATAGCTAAAAAACTCTTGGAGGGGATGTAAATGAGCGATTTTAAATATATGGAAGAGGATGAGATAGATGCCCAGTTTGATTTTGGATTAGTTAAAAATACGATTGCATTGGAAATAGCTTATCAACTTAAGCGTATAGCAGATAAATTGAGAAAATGAGCAAAGAAACAGTATTTCAGTTCTTGAAAAAGAACAAAAGTTGGTATACTTCAATGGAAGTAGCTGAAGGAGTAGGAACTAATCAATCAAATGCAAGCAGATGTCTTAGAAAACTAAGAGAAGAAGGAGATATTAAGTTTAAGTTAAAACATACATTTAGTAATTCAAAGTATATTTATAAGATAAAATGATGAGGTAAAATTGACTAAAGATACAGACAAAGTAATTAAGACAATAAAAGCGTATAGTAAACGCATAGGAAAACCACTTAAATTAACAGAACAAGAGTTTAATATATTATCCAGTATGATTTTATCTGGATTTACTGTAGAAGATTATTTGTATGCTAAAGGGAAATGCCTTAGCGAAGGCTGGATTGGAATAAAATGAAACTAAAAACATTGAAGGATTTGATGCATTTGAGAGTTTCTGATGGTAGTGCTATGGGAAAATCTATGGCTCATGATGTTAGTGTAATGGTCTTAAAACAAGAGGCAATTAAATGGATTAAATCTAAAATAGAATCAATTGAAAAACATTCCCACAAAGCTTTTGACACAGAAACAACATATATGGATTGCATACAATGTGGGACTCAATTTGTCCAATTACAGTGGATAAAGCACTTCTTTAACATAACAGAAGAGGAGATTTCAAATGCCAAAAGGTAAATATGACCATTCAAAAATTAGGGGAAGAAAAAAACCAGAACATTCATTAAAATTAAAAGAATTAGCAAATCAAGGGAAACACCCTTTCCAAAGAAGTGATAGGAAAAAACAAGCGAAATCATTGAAAAAGAGGTATCAACAAGGATTAAAAAATCCTATGAGTGGGAGGGCAAGACCAGATGTAATAAATAGGAATAAAAGAAGGAATCAACAGCTAAGCAATCCAGTGATGTTCAAGTCTAAGGAACTGCGAACGGTTGGAAGAACACTATGCCTTAGTCCGATAGTGTTCTTCAATTTCACAACCTCGCAAGAGCGTATGAAGGAGGAAAAATGATAAATGAAGAAAAATTAAAGAAGTTTTTAAGTCAGTGGATACAGATACCTGATGAAATAGCGAACCAACAGATGAATGACGAATTACAGAAAATATTTAATTAAAATGGTATCAGTAAGAGCAGCAAAGTGGAAAGGAGCAAAGTTTGAATGAAATGTAAGAAGTGTAAAAAAAGATTTGGTGTGGCTGGAAATATTCGGAATTATAAAATCGAATGTCCGTTCTGTCATCACCGTTATGATGATGAAAAAAAACAAAAAACAAACAAAAGAAGAAACTGAGGAAATTAAAAACAAAATTGAAGAAATTACAAAAACAAATATATTTTGTTATGACTCTATAAAAGATGGATATAAAAGTGTGAGTTTAACGATAGAAGAGGATTTAAAGTGAACTGTACTGAATGCAAACAAGAAGTGGACGAAGAAACAGTAAATAAGTCCTTTAATCGCTTTAAAATTATACTTTGTAAAAAACATTATAAAAACTATGTGGAGTGTGTAATAAAATGATGCACAAAATAATGTATTGGACTGCAAGAATATTTGGAAGAAAGTTTATTGGGGTAGATTACTCAAACAAGGCAGACAAAACAGCAACAGCCGAATGCTATATCTTCAGAGGGAAGTGTTACTCTAAGAGTGATGATGATAAGCAAAATCGCAGTTTAAAAGAGTTTAAATGAAACATATAACTGATATAAAGACCATTGAGGATGAATTTAAGTTAAAACATGGAGATATACTGGTATTAAATAGCACAAAGTTTCTTAATCAACAATTCAACTTGTTCTTCTGTTAAGTTAATTGTATTGCTTGAACGAGAGTGTTTGCCTTCATAATATTTAGTTACAATAACTATATCTTTTATTTTAGATACGAATATAGTTTCTTTCATTGTGATTCACCTCTACAATAACTACATTGGTCACAATCTAAGATTATACAAAAGAAACATCCACATTCATCATTCATTTTAAACCTCCTGACAATTTGAGGATACCTAAAATAAATACAGCGATTCCGCTAATCAGGGTTAATACTATAAAAATCAACTCTATCTGCAGTATCCGTTCTTTAGTCCATATCATTCTCTCACCACCTTGCTTCTTTTAAATATTATTTTTTTACTGCACTTTTTCTCACTTATACGCTTTACAATACGTTGTTTATTCGTAATATTAGACGGTTTTGTATACTGTTTTTTACTGAACAGATTAACATTATCTTTTTTAGTATCAAATTCAGGAAGATAAGCTACTTTCTCCTTAAAATACCTACCATCATAGCATAGTACTTTATCTATGTCAATTTTTAAACTGAATTGTCCTTTTTCCTTACCTTCATATTGTTTAACAACTTCTTTAGCAATAGAACCATTGACTAAATCAGAGAATAATAATGTTTTAAATAAGAATACTTTAGCTTTAGCACATAGAAATCTTCTGAAATCCATTGGAAGACCACCTAAAAATAGTTTGTTTCCATTATGATTGACTAATCTTAATACATTTTCAGTTTGTTTCTTACGTTGTCTATCTTGTAAATCCATAAGTAAGCCAACTTCATCTATAAAGATAATTGACTGTTTAATGTCTTCTAACTCTACCATTGAATTAAATGACTTAATGCCTAATTTCTTAGCCATGTCTTCGTTTCCAAATAACTCAATGCTACCATCATAGTAAGTTTGATAGTCTTTAATTAAATTATAGATTAACATTGACTTACCTTCATTGCTTCGTGCTATCAATAAAGTTAAATCATTGTTTAATATTCTCTTAACTGATTCTTTATCCACCTTCAGTCCCTCTCTTCTGTTTTTAATTCATGACAATCACATTCACATCCATTAGTATCACAACTCGTGCAATCTTTATAATAACATTGTGCAGATAGTCCGTCTAATATCATTTTTGCATTCATTTTACACCACAATCCTTTAGGAATTGTTTTTTGTTGAAACTTTCATTCTTTTTTTTATATTCTTTAAATCTTTCTTCGGTTTTATTCAAATCTTCTTTATCTTCTTTCTCAAAATAGTCTGCTAAATGTTTAGCTGTAAGACTATAATGATAAATGAGATATGTTGTATCCGTATCTTTACCTACTTCGATAGGTGACCTTATTATCCCCGCAATTTCCTTATAGTCTTTTTGATTCATTCTTTTACCTCCAAAAATAAAAAGAAACTAAGGTGATTAAACCTTAGCTCTTAAATAAGCAAACGGAGTTCCGTTTAATTCAGTTGGTTCAGTTGCTAATAGACTTCTTGCAACATCCAAAGCTTTCTCATAATTCTCTTCAGAAGTTACACTTATTACAACATAACCTCTTTCTCCAGCATTTACTGTCAAAACAGCAACTTCATTTGAAGCTGAATTACTTATCCACTTATATACGTGGAAGTTCTCTATCGGTTCTGACTTATCCTCTCTTCTGTCTGCTAAAGCACTTGGCATTAAAGACAATACCATAAATGCTAATAGCATCAAACTAATTATTTTCTTCATCTTTTCCTCCGTTCTGTTTAGAACCATGAATTAATCATCTGTTAAGATAATACCAATGATAGTTGCAAAGATACTACGCCCACAACTATTTTAATTTTACTCATTTAAATCAATCCTCCTGCTTTAATTGTCCTTCCAGCATTATTAATTTAAGCTCATTTGCCAGTAAGATACGCCATCAATGATTCTGTTTCATCAGTTATATTATATCTTTCTACTTTAGCTAAGATAGCATCGTAATCCATCTTTGCTTTAACTAACTGAAACCTTAAATATTGTTTCTTGCTGCAAAAGATTGTACTTAATATCTTCTCAATGAACTGACTGCGTTTAAACCCAGTACTTTTTTGTTCTTTATCAATAAATATCAAGATTCCTTTATCTAATGTGATTGTAACTCTCTCTTTACTTACATACACTTCTTTTTTCACTTTCTTAGTCATCGTTTAATCTGCATACTTTTGTATGCGAACACCTTTAAACCCACAACCAAAAATGGGGGGCAGCTCTCTTATTTTAACGCTTTTTTTCTGCTCTACCATCTACAAAAAAGCCGACCTGTGACGTATTGATACCAACACGACCTAAGCTGCGTACAAAAGTACGCAGAAATAAAAACATAGAAAAAACAATGATTCAGCTTAAAGTGTTAGTTTCTCAAACCTTGCGGACACCATGTCCTTTTGTATAACCTTAGCTCTCACATTGAAAAAGAACCGAAACATTTAAATAAACAAAGCACTGATACTCTCAGTAAGCTTACCAGCTCTTTACTTCGTTTATTCTTTTTGTTCTTTTTTTGATTGTCATTTAATAGCTCTCGCTTTCTTTATTAGGTTTCTGACAACACTCGCTCTGCTTCTCTCCTCTTCTTTTGCTATTGAAGCTATGAAGCTAAAGGTCTCGTCATTAATCCGAATAAACATGTCTTTCATTTTCATTGATTTTCAAAGACTAACTTATATTTAAATACATTGTAACTGCAATATATATGTTTGATTATAACAGCCAATGACTTAGTTCACAAACAACCGATTTAGCCATTGACTTAAGGGCAAACTATGATTTAATTGGCAATAACTTGAATCATACCATCTGTCTTTACCTCTTATTAATGCCTGTTTAACTACTTCTAACATTTCTCCTGCTGTATTCCAATGGCTATACAAATAAATGCCATCACTCACCAAATAGATATAAGTTCTTTCTCCCATTTTTAATTAACCTCCATATTGTTTTTATTTAGGTAGTGGACTTTGTCCACAATGAACTTAACTATCATAACTTCAACTGAACAGATTAGGGTAAAATTTGAATGTTCCGTAATCAGTTATAATTAGCGTTCCTTCTTTTGTTTTTCTAATTAATTGTTTCATTTGTTTACCTCCTTTGCTTTCCATCATGGTATATTAGTAGTATAGTAAGTATATAAACCTTTCGTTTCTGATAGTAGTAGAGTATACATACCATAACATCTACATATCAGTAGAGATATAAGAGAGAGTAGGTAGTGGACACATCCACATAGTACACACACAAAGAGAACAACATAGTAACAGTATCTATATAGAGTACTAATAGTAGTATGTATATACATTACTATATAGTAGTATATTCTATGAGGATATATAGTAATAATATAGAGTAATATTATTCTTATAAGAATAATTCATATATGAATATTACATTATTATTATATTCTTATGATAATAGTATGATATGATGATAATAGGATACATATATTAACTACTTATGGGTAGTGGTGGAATTAAGAAAATTGGTATGTATAACAGTACCACTCCATAAAAATTTTTATTTAGTTTAGAATAATAGTATGATGTAATATAGAGATTAGAAATAGAATGACTGGAACTGGATTTGAACCAATGTTCTCCAGGTGTCCCTTCGAACAATTAGGCTGGCTTGGGAGCTTTTCCCAGCAGCTCCATGCTTTCGCAATCCTTCTGGACTTTTTCTAATCGTTCTTACATGAGCCTGGCGGGTTAGACCGAACTACCCTATCCTGTCAAAAGGTGCTGGAATCTTGCGAGACTAAGAATGAGCTATTGTTCAAAAAGAGGTGAAAAATAACAATTATCAGTCTTTCGCACTCCAATCATCTTTTAGATGATGTAATTGCATATGACATCTCTTACATAACCACCTAACATCAAATGGTTTGGTATAGTCATCATGATGCGCTTCAGGATTTTTATTATCACAATTGCTACATGAACTCATTCTAATTACTGTACCACTTCTAATAGCTCTTTTAATTAATTCTCTTGCTCTATGTCGCATTGGATTCAATACTCTATCTTCTTTTCTTTTCAATACAATTTTTTCTTTATTCCTTATATAATACTCTTTTTGTTGTTTATTGACAATTCCTTTATTTTCAACCCTATGTTGTCTTCTTCTTAATTTATCATAACAAGGCTCACAATAACCTTTAGCTTTATGCCTCTTGTTTTCTTTACAATTCTTACAAATCATTTTCCATATGGGCAGGGCATCTCTGGTTTATGCAATATAGTGATTACGAGTGTCTGGGCGAGGGGACACCTCATTATTATAAAAAGGGTGTAGTGGTTTAAGGACGTACTCTTGACGAGAAACATCACTTCTACACCCTTATATACTTTGATAAATTGGTATTCCTACCTCCTCCCCAAAGACCCCAGAGATTATATGACCAATCTAAGCTCATTGCCGATTAGCTAACCCTTATACCCTATTTATTTAACATTAGTCCTGAACCTGAATGAGGTTTGGGTTTTAAGACTTCTTGTCTTGCTGCTACTTTAACTAATATGCTGTTTAGTTGAGCTTGATTACTTTTGTTTTCTATCCACTTACTTACTTCTTCCCACGTTGTGTCTGAGGACACTGGTAGCTCTGGCATATGTGACTTACCCATTGACCTCGTTGCATGCTCATGTGGGTTTGTATCAGTACAACCTTCTTTGTCGCATTTAAACCCTTTAGGCTGTTGGTCCTCCTTGACTGGTTCCGAAACCTCTTCCTTTGTAGTCTCGTTCTTCTGCTCCTTCTGGTCTGTACTTTTCTGTTCTGTCTCGCTCATTTTCAAGTTCCTCCAATTTTTCTTTTTTAATAAACCTTGTTGTTTTTTCTATCTTTTGTCCTGTTTTTACTATTGTTAGTTCTAATTCATCTCTGTCTTCTATGTTTAAAGACTCTACTATTTTCTTAGGCACATAAATCTGAAATTGATTGCCTGATTTCATAGCTGGGCTATAGAATATTCTTCCTTTCATAATATCACCTTATATTGCGTATACGCTTGAACTATTTAAATACTCTTATGATGCTATTTATATAATAAACTATATAAGTTTGTTTTATGGCTCAAGGGAGACCAGGAGGAAATCCTGATATAGCTAAGTTTGCTCATTTAGGTGGTCCTAAAACTGACTTAGGCAAATTCAATGTTTCTTTAAATAGATGGAAAGGTGAATCAGGCAGAGGCTTTGACGTAGAAAACATTCCTCCTAAAATCAGGGAGATGTATTCTTGGTTTAAATCATTAAGTAAATCCGATTCTAATTTTTTATTTGAAATCAAAGGAATAGTAGAAGTCTTAAAAGGCAACATGATGAATAACAAGACTTTTCTTGAAAAATGCGAAAGAGGCATTCAGTTTAGTAAAATAGAACTGGAACAGCTTGGTCTGATGGCTAACCTCGTTGAGAAGTTTCAGAAGCTTAAATACGGTGAAAAAAAAATAGTTGCTCATGTAGATGTAAGAAACTTAAGAGATACTTTATTTGACAATGATAATAGAAGAGATAAATGAAACTAATTACATTGAGAAGCGAAAAGAAGGAGAAGCTACTCTTCAAGCTAAATTTGACCAATGGGACAGATTACCTAAATTAAATCTTTCTGAAGACGAATTCGAGAAAAAAGCAACTTGGTTATGCAGAGACCCTACCATTTGGGCATATGCTCTATTAAAAGACCCTCAATCTAATTCCTTCAGGTCTTACGCTTTTCAAGATAAACTAATGAATGACCATCATAGGTTTATTCATGTAACTGCAGCAAATCAAGTAGGTAAGACTATTTCCGCTGCTGTAATAAAAGGACTCCATCATGCTATTTATACAAATAGTGCAAGTGTAATGATTATCAGTTCTAAAGAAGACCAAGCCAAGAGAATCTTAGACGAAATGAAATGGGCTATGAAACGAGCCAGAATAAGATTCAACCCAATAATAGGTGAGATTGAGAACAGAGAAGAAATTCATTTAGTTAGTCCAGATGGAGTTAGCACAAGCGTAATAAGAACGTTTCCTCCTACTACAGCAATACTTGGATATCCAGCTACTTTAATAATAAAAGACGAAACAGGTTTCTGGGAGAAAATCTCTGACTTAACTCCTTCTGAATTTTATGAACAATGTGTAGAGCCAAGAACAAACGCAACAAAAAACTGGAAACACCCCTTTCTGACAATGGGACAAATTGTTTCAATTACTAATCCCAACGGAGAACAGGGTCTTGCTTATAAGTTATTTAATGACGAAAGGTATCATAACTATATTTATAATTGGCTTGCTAATCCAAACAATACAATCGAAGAGTATCTGGCAGCAAAACGAAGATTACCTTCTTATAGATTCGCTTCTGTTTATGCAGCTACTTATATGAACCCCGAAGGAGGTTTTATTACATTAGACCAATACGAGGCTTTTATCAAACACAACTCCCCTTTAATTCTTCCGCCAAAATGCAATCTATTTCTTGGAGGAGATTTCGCAAGTGAAGAAGCCAAAGGAAAAGCAACTGACTGGACAGTATTATATGGAGTAATTCAGCTTCCAAGAAAAGCAAATCAAGTTCCGAGTATTAGAGTGGTATATATGAAAGAATGGCCACCTAAAACTAAAACTTCTGTAGTTTACCAAGAAATAGAGAGATTAACCAAATTAGTGAATATCATGAAGTTTGCTTACGATAAAATAGGGATAGGAGATAAAGTCCAGAATGATTTAATAGACAGAGGTATTTTAAGCAAAAACAGAATTGAGCCATTTCCGTATTCATTACCCAATAAATCAGATGTTTACATCAATTTCCAGAGTTTATTTGAACATGGTTTAATTGAAGGCAAAGATTTAGAAAAATTAAGACAACAAATATTTGGACTTAAAGTAACACAACCAGAAGGTTCAATCCACCTTAAGATACATCATAAAACTGAAGGAATAAAAGACGACCATCCTGATGCTTTAGCCAACGCTTGTTATGCAGCTAAACGTCTGATTGGAGCTACTCCTGGATTCATGCCACTTAAAAGACCAACAATGAAAGACTTATTTCCAGAATCTGATAATAAGATGTATATGCACGTTTGTCCTAAGTGTACTGAGGAAGGAAAAGATGGATACTTTATGGCTTATAATAAAGAAAAGAAACATTTCAAAAATATGCCATGTCCAATGCACAAAGTCGTCACTTAATACTATTTAAATAAAGAAAAGTCCTCTAAAGTCAATTAAACTATGAAAAAACACCTATTAATGTTCGTAAGGAGATATTATCAGACTGATTTACGTTATGCTGACGATTTATTAAGAAAATGGGAGAAAGTCATTGTTAGGGCCATAATTGATGTTTTTTTGAATGGGATAGTGGTTTGGCTTGTTTTTTTATCTATTTTGACTATGTTTCCACTTAAATACCCTATTTTGGGTCCAGGAGCATGGCATATCTTGAATATTTTTCAATTAGGTTTATTATCTTGGTTCTTTAGGGAACTTTGGAAATTTATATGGAGGAAACACAAATGATACAAACAAGATTTAAGGTAAGTGAAGAAGAATATAAATTTATGCAGAAAGTGAGGAATTTAAAGGAAAAAGGATTTACAGATGAAGACATCCTGCAATTAGATAGAAGTAAAGAACTAAGTAAAGAAAATATGCAAAAGCAAAGACTTAGCGATATAGAGATGAATAAGTTAAGATTAACACAATTCAAGAGAGCAATCGAGTTTAAGGAAAAAGAAGTGAAAACTGGAAACTCCCTGGAAAAACACGAAGAATATGTAGATAACGTAAAACCCATCTTTGTTATAAAAAATGACATTGATATCATACACAACCAAATAAAACAGACTGAGAAGGTAATTAAAGCCCAACAGGAGGAATATGACAAAGAAAAATGATATTTAACACAAAAGACATATTTACAGTAGCAGGACCTACCACATCAGGTAGGCCCTATATTAATGAACCTCAAATAGGTAATCTATCTACTTCTTCTACTTTTTTAACAGACAAAAGGACTCTAATGAATTGGATTAAGAGAACTCCAGAAGCAATTGGAATATTAAGGCAAATATCGTCAGATATAGTTACAAAAATCCATTTTGTGTCAATGGACACTCAAACAATGGGCAGACCAGCAAAAAACAAGAAAAGAGACAATGTAACGAGAGCAGAAGAGTTTTCAAGGCAAAACTTCGTAAAACAAACTATTCGAGCCTCAGTTATAGATGAATTTGCTTTAGGAGATGGATATATATGGAAAGACGACTTTAAAGACGATTTTGAGAACGCAGTTAAGAAAGTCTTAAAAGAGTGCGGAATAAAAGACAACATAGATATTAAATCACTTGAGGAAGATTATAACACAGAGAGAACACTTGAGTATGTTCCTGCTTCAACTATGGACATAGAAATAGACGACACAGGCACTTTCATTAAATCTTTTGTTCAAAGAACTGTTTTTACATATGGAGCACAAACATTTCCAACTCAAAGATTCAGTTCACAAACTCAACAAGGCAACACATTAAACAAAACAAGAAGGTGGATGCCTGAAAAGATAATCCATAAGAAATTCCTTAAATTAGACGGAAAAGTGCATGGTTTTACACCTATGCAATCTTCTTTTCCTGTAATCAAGACACTTGGATTAATTAAGGACTATCACGGACATTTCTTTGATGGAGCAGTATTTCCAGATATAATCTTTAATTTTGAGGACCTTGATTCTAATTCCGTTGAATTTGCTAAAATGAACCAGGTTATCCAAGAATGGTATAATAATAGGCGAAGGTCTCATGCAGTTGTTTCGTCTAAATTCAAAACAGAGAAATTAAATGAATGGAACAAAGATATGGAATTTAGGATGTTAGCTATTTACTACACTGGTGTTATGGCATTCGCAATTGGGATGCCTCTTGAAAAGATAAGAGCTATACTCGGTGGAGAAATTAAAAGCACAACAGGCGGTTCAGACATAGGAAACACAGATTATCAAAACAATATATCAGATTACCAAGATGATTGGGAAAATCTGATGAATACTCAGTTTTGGAATGATGCGTTTCAAGTAAATATGAGATTCGACAGAAGTGCAGCTCGTGACGAAATAGCTGAAGTTCAAAGAGATGCACAGAAATTAAATAACATAGAGAAGTTTCAACAGATGGATTTAATTAATAAAAATAACATGGTTAATTTTGTAGAACAGAACTTCCCACAGATACCAAGTGGCTGGTGGAATCCAAATCCCCAACCTAAGACAGAAATGGGAGGGATGATACCAAGTGCCAAAGTTCCTGGAAAGGGACAAGCATCTCAAGCACTTTCTGCAGAAAAAAAGAAGCAACAAGCTCCTCAACAGAAGAATAATCCGCCAACGGGGTCTTAAATGTTACTTTTTACAGTAAGCTATGAACGATTCTTAGAAGAGATAAGAGTAGAAAAAATAGCAGAATCAGATAGGAACAAATTAGAAAGAGAAGACTTAGGAAGCCAATTAGCTTATTATCTTACTTCACTTGATAGAAAAATAGCATTTGTATATGTAGTATCAAAAAAAGATATTACGGATGTTCAAAAGATACAATTAGACCCTATAAGCAAAAATTCAATAAGAGTAAGAGATAATTTAGAATTAAGGAATATTTCTGCTAAACTCGAGAAAATAGAACAAGCTCTTCAAAATCCAATAAATAAAATAGAAACACAATGACTGCACCTATATCATCACATCAAGTATCTGGATTAGTTAAAGACAGGCACGGAACTCTTGTAGTCGGTGCAACAGTTACAATAACACATTCAAGCATAGAACCAGTCCTTTCTGAAACATCTAACTCCGCAGGAGAATATATAATAAATTTATCTGGTTTAGACTCTCAATGGACTTCAGGAGACTCTATTTCAGTTAAAGCAACAACTTCAACACAAGGAAGGATTACAGTAACAACTACAATTCAAGGAGTTGGCGGACAGACAGTTAATCTAAGTTTAGCAGAAACATCTGATTTTAACTTTGGAGAGAATACATTCGATAAACACAACTTATATTTTGCAGTATTAACAGATTATGCAGGAAATAAAATAACTTCAATCAATCCTCTTCCAGTAGAGACTACGGGTGATAGGAATATAAATGACCCAGCAATAGCATTCACTATTACGAGAGGAGACAAACAACCAGACTCCGAAACAATCACGTTGGTTAATGGAGATAGATACACGAGGACTTTTACTTATTCCGATAATGTGCAGATTACGAGGTCATTATGGGAAAAGCAATAATATTTTTTTTAATATTCTGTTTACTTTCTTCTATAGTCATAGCTCAAAACTTTAGATATTTATATAGCCCATATACCGCTAAATTAGATAGAACATTGAGTTTAAATCAATCTGAAAATGATATGCAAGTCTCAAACATCACAGCATCAAACGGAACTTTTGAAAACTTACTTGTAAAAAACCCTCCAGTAAATTGCCCAGTTAATACAGGAATGATTTACACTAATATGACTACTTCTACTTGTAGTAATAACATAACAGACTGGTATAGGATTGGAAGTAATACTGTTTATACTATTGGAAATGTTGGGATTGGGACAGCCAACCCAAAACATTTATTAGATGTAGGCGGGATGGAAGGCATTGGGGCGCCTGGCAATCTCGGCATTAAATCAAATAGTGGTGCTTTGGCAATCCGTATCGAAGAAAATAGCGGGGTAGAAGGCTGGCATATAGGAGTTGA